>Ga0115011_10000914_pt1 | contig 22083 bp, 16 predicted proteins | sample TroAtlMetagenome_2_FD_88705 | JGI IMG/M metagenome (GOLD analysis project Ga0115011, IMG submission 88705) | Marine eukaryotic phytoplankton communities from Atlantic Ocean - Tropical Atlantic ANT8 Metagenome | ecosystem: Environmental > Aquatic > Marine > Oceanic | place: Tropical Atlantic...
AGTAGAAGTTTCTACAACTGATATTTTGGGAATAGCCTCATAACCAGATCCAGTACCAGTTGTCTGTACTGTTCTAATATGTCCTGCATCTAATTTAGAAAACCCAAGAGTATCAATAAGTCTATCTGACACATTAGAATCAGTATTACCACTCATTTCAAATGCAAGATCGTTTAAAACAACTGAAGTAAAATTTCCTATTATATCTTCATTCTGAGAAAAAGTAAATGTATCAACAACATCTTTAATTTTTCCTGCAAAACCCTCTCCCAATGTAGCAAAATTATTTACTGTTAATGCCTTATCTTCAACATATCCATCTCCTCCATCATATATTGTAAAATCTGTTAAAGATCCAGAACCAACAGTTGTTACTTTTCCTTTTGCTTCTACACCACCTCCACCAGAAAATGTAAGTTTATCATCTATTCTATAGTTTGATCCAGCACCACTAATTCTTATTGATTGTAACAATCCTTGTGTCACTCCAGATCCAGATACTCCTTCAACTTCATTTGAAGTAACTGTTTCCCCCACAACAAATGTTCCTGTAATATTTGTTAAAAATAATTCTGTTACATTAAAAACACCAGCCGCAAATTTTTCAATACGATTAACAATACCAGTTGCACCAGACTGTTTTCCAGTAACAATATGACTTTCAAATGCAGACATTGGATCGTCTGTTATAATTCTGATAGATTTATCTTGTTGCCAATCACCTGAAGAAGGTTTTAATAAATCTAATTTTGGGGTATAATACGTAAGATTTTGAATATCATATAATGATTTAAATAAAAATTCATATGAAGTGCTTGTTCCTTTTGATCTATAAACATCTGCTATATGTTTTATTAAAAGTCCCTTATCACTACTTAAAGATATTGGAAGATTTACTAAAAATTCTTTAGTGAAATTATCCAACATAGATGTTGAAACACTATCAATATCTCTTGATTTAAGTAATGTTCTTGAAGCATAAACAGGATTTTTATAAAAACTTACTACTGTACCTTTTGTGCGATTATTAGTTCCTTGTATAAGTTCGCCAGGTTCGAAATCTGTTTTTGTTTCACCAGTTACATAAATTTTATATGATGTTGTATTCGAATTTCTATCAACTATTCCAATTGCACCTGAAGTTAGTCCAGTTATAACTTCATCTTTCTCATATGCACTACTATCTGTTCTAGGTCCCTCTAAATTAAGATTAGAACCGTCCTCTAAAACAAAAGCACCTTGCTCACTTTCTAAAGTAACAAAGAATTCATCTTGAACAATTTCTTTTATCGTAAGTTCGTGGGCTTCCATCCACTTATAATAAAATTTTAAAAATTCAGAAAAGTTTCCACCCTCATCTCTAACAAATTGAGGTAATTGACTATCAACTAAATTAGATATTTTACCTAATAGTTTTATATTTTCTTCATCTTTTAAAAAATCGTATTCTGACATTTTAATAATTTACCGTTGTTGTTTGAATTGTCTTCGTGGTTCCACTAGAAGTATCCGAGGTTTCAGCAGTTACAACCTGAGTCTGTTTAGTTACAATAGAAATATCATTCATTTTTAAATTAATATCTACTTCTTCAATTGTTATTAACTGTTCCCTTAAAGATAAAACATCCCCTAAAACAGGAAGAATTGTTATACTAAGTTCCGCTCCTTCGTATGAAGCAGGATCAAAAGAGTTTAATATTACTTTTCCAGTTATGTAATCTACACTACCTATATTTTCTCTGACTGTAATTTCTGTTCCTTCAGTATCCACTCTGTATACTTTTAATGTTCCATCAACATCTTTTAATTTACATTCATCTCTTAAAATATTTTGTTCATCATTTATAGAAAATTCAGTAGAAACTAAAGATACATAACCAGACTGTGGATGTTCAATAGCATTATTAAACTTTAAAGTATAAGACAATTTTTGATTCAATGTAGGTGTAATTGTTTTTTTCAATCTAATAGCACTATCGTTTCCTAGAATAGAAGAATCAGTATCATCTATTTGTGTTTGTAGTTTAGACAGTCTAAATGTTTGTTCAAATTTATAAAGATCGGAACTAACATAATTGTTTATTGATGCTATAACTGACTTTCTCAATGCTTGAGAAGGCCTTGTAGTCAATCTTGAATCAAAATTAACAGTAGTTGTTAATAATATGTAAATATAGTCAATATTAACAAATGTTGGTGTAATTGATGCTACATTATATTTTTTAAGTACATTATCTCTAATATTTGTTTTTACGGAATCTGTTAAATAGAGTCCAGATTTAGGTTTGATACCTATAAATACTTTTCCATATTCAGGAGGATCTGCTTCTTCGCCACCATAAACGACTATAGATTCTGCTAATGGATAGTCTCTCATTATAATTCGTTTATAATCGTCTTTAGTTACTGCCCTATTTTGAGTATTGTAATGTCTTGGTGCGTTAAATCTAATAGAATCTAAAGCCTCCTCATCAGAACCACCTTCTGCTTTAACATTAGTGGCTACTGTAACAGTTGCATAACCACCAGCAGTTGAAGAAACAGTAAAATTATTTGCACCATTCCCTAATACTCCTCCACAAACATTATAATCAATAATAACAATATTTCCGTTTTTTAATTTTCTACCTAAAACCCCATCACCAAATTTTATATCAGTCAAAAAATCTGTATTTTCTTCGACAAAATATATGTTTGAAGAAGAAGAAGTTTCAAGTAAATCTGTTGCTTGTGTATAAGGAACTAAATCTGTAGTAAAAGAATTTTCTTTAATCGAAACCGTAACAGTTGAATGATCAACTCCTCGATTAGGAATTGTAAATCTTTGCGAACTATCTTTTGTATTGGCTGTATATCTAAAAGATAGTGGCTCCCCTTCAACTAATGATACGTTTTGAAGAGTGATAGTAGAATTATCATTATTTGCAGTTTGTGAATATGCTTGATCTGTAACAAAAACATAATTAACACCATTAATTGATGTATTAAATTTTGTGTTTTTTGCTATCGTTATATTCGATGGAGAATCATCAGGAGTTACTGATATATTGACATTCGCTTTAGCACCTGTTCTTGATCTTGGCGTATAACCCAACATTTTTGATAAAGATACCATAGCACTTCTAGTAGTAGCAGAATCTATAAACATTTCATTTGCAACCATGTTCAAATAAAAAGAATTATAATGTGTATTATATGCTAAAATATCTAAAAGATGAGCAATAGTTGAACCTTCGAAATTATAATCCCTAAAGATATCTTGTTCTCTAAGAAAAGATTTAAAATTATTTTTTATTTGATCGAAATCTAATTCCGAAACTCTTAATTTAGATGCTTCTGTAGCCATTTAATTACCCTCTTGTCCGTTGTAAAAATGTTGTAAAAGTTACTGGTTCAGTTTCATTAACAACTGAAAAAGTTATTACAACTTTATATTCAAAACCATCCCTTATACTTTCAATACCAACATCCATAACTCTTGCTCTTTTTTCCCAATTTTCTATTACTGTTCTTATTTCATCTTCAAGCAATTGCATAGTGATCAAATCATTTGGTTCAAATAATAAATTTTGTATGTTTGATCCTAAGGTTGGTTGAAACGGCCTTTCGTATCTTCCTGTTTGTATTAAATTCTTTATAGATTCTCTTACTGCATTAGAACCAGTTTTTAGTCCAACATCTCCTGTATTAGGATTGTTAATAAACTTTAAACTTAAATCTTTGGGTTGATGCATTTCTGAGAGGATGTTATTAATCTTTGCCTGTTCATCAGATATATTAACCTCTTCAAAAACTACATCTTCTTCCCAATTTCCGAAATTTTTACTGTTTATGTCTGTGTTATAACCCATATGTTTATTTAGTCAGAAATACCTATGTTAATTTTCCTATACCCTTTATAAGTGTTCCGCTTCCTGTAACTGGTCCTCCCGAAACCGAAGCACCTGAAACTGTAGTAGTACACATTGTAAGTTCTACTAATGCTTGAGAAGTATAGTTGTGTACGGCCGTTGCAATTGCAGTTGCAACATATCCTTCGGAATTATTAGCAGAACCTTCTTTAAACGCTTTTTTAAGTTCCGCTTCTAATCCTGATTTAGCACTACTTAATGGCATAATATTTTCTCCTATGAAGTTGTTGTAAATGAATTAAAATATACAGTTGATGCTAATGTTACTCCTGTTTCATTCGTTCCACCTACACCTGAAACAACTCTTATATAATATTGTGTAGATGCCGCTAATCCAGTAGTAGTTGTTGGAGTTAAAACAATTTTATTTCCAAATTCTCCTGATCTCTCAACTCTCATATCCGTAAAATGTCCAGAACCAAATCCAGATGCAGTAGACAATTCTATTTCATTACCTGAACCTATTGCGAATGTTGATAATAAGATCGCCTCATTAAAATGAATTACAATGGGATAATTTCTAGAAATTATTGAAGACTGATTAGGCATAGATCCAGACCCTCCTACTCCTAATTCAATAATCTGTCCATCATAAGTCATTACTTCACATTGTATTGCTTTAAAATCATGATTCGATGCAGTATTAGCATAATATGTTGTATAAGTAGCAGTTGATGCAAGAGTTGTCCCACCCTTACTTTTTGCAGTATCAGTTACAGTTGCATAAATTTTTGAATTTTGTGTTAAATTTAAACTTGTATTTGCTAATATTGCAGGTCTTAACTCAAAAGAAGTATCATTATTCGAACCAGTAATTGAATCAAATGGAATTGCATTTTTAAAACTACTATCATATGAAAATATAATATTATAATCATGATTAGCAGGTACAAGAGAACTTGCAGGATAATTTAAACTATCGACATTCATTGTTTGTGTAAATCCAACTTTAAAATTTGCAGTACAATTAATAGAATTTTGATTTGCACTTAAAATTGATACTACATCTCCATCTGTATTTGCAAATTTTACATCAGAAACTACAGCCGTAGAGGCCATTTTAAATCCTGGTCCAGTTTGCTTGGTACTTTCATGCCCAACAAAATGTCCATTAGACTCTCTTCCTATAATTCTATCTGAAGAAGACCCTATAGTTGTACTGCCTGTTATAAAATCAGCATCAACTTTAAGATTTCTATAAGTAACAGTTTTTGGTGAAGAAGAAAGATCCACTGATATAACTTCTCCTTCTGGATCAGGTGTAATAGCAACATTATCGATTACAAAACTATGAGTTGCATTAATTCTACAGGTTTCACCAGGAATTAATTTTGTAATAGTCCCATCTAATCCAGGAATTTCTGTATATCTCATGCTTGTTATTGCACTTACATAATTTGTAGCCGCAGGATTTGTACTACCATTGGGAGTCCATGCATCTGGAAGATAATCAAAAACTTTACCTTTACCTTTAGAAGTTAATCCTATAAATTCATCTCCCAATGTTACAGTTGCATCACTATTAGCAGGAAAAACACCATCGCCTAAGTCTCCAACATCTATAGGAGTGTTAGCAGGGTTTGTATTTGATTTAATGCTTATTGTTCTAAGACCATTAATAATTTCTCCAGCAACAAAAGTATTAGTAGAATCTATTGTACTCGTTGAATTCAAAGTTAGAATTATAGAAGAAGTAACATTATCTTCCGCCATCTGATTATTTTTTGGAGAACCGTCTGAAACACCTTTTGAAACCTTTAATGTATAATTTGCACCTCCTGCTAAATTTGCTACAGGAGTAAAAGTAAATGTATCATTCTCTTCTTCGGTCTTTGAAACTACTGGTGAAGTAGAAGTCATTTGAACAACTGTATTAAAACTATCACAAGACAATTGAACCGTTCCCACAGGAGTTGTATTGCTAGTAGCAGTGGTCACAGAAGCAATATTCATTTCTTCAGTAAATTGTATAATTATAGATTCAGTATCCAGATCAATATCAACGTCCTGATACGTACTAGGGGAACTTATTTCAGAAGCAGTTTTACTTTCTAAAACTTTTCCAGCAAATCCAGCAGTTCCCGCAGTTGATGAAATTGATATCTTTTTAATTTCGGGAGGATCTTCATCTCTTGAATAAATGGTTGATTGCCCTGTTTTAGGATCAATAATCTTTAATCCAACATCAATCCCCTCTGTAGATTCATACTGATAAACAAGATTTGTTTTTCCTAAATCCTGAACATCATCTGTAACTCTAATTTTATAACTATGATTTCTTTTTATAGTTGAAGGAAGAAGTGCAAAAGACGAATTACCTTTACTTGGAGTTATTGAAACACATTGTTCAATATTTTCAAATCCATCATCAGACATTTGTACTGTACTTGAAGCAGAATCTTGTTCTCCAGCAAATACCGCCGATGATCCATCAGCGGAAATAATATGAGAACTATTAGAAACAGAAATCGTACTCGTATTCATTGACTGACTAAAATTTATAATAATAGCATTAAAAGCATCTGCAAAAGAACCAGTTGCCTTTGTTTGTATTTTTACAGGACCAGGAGCAGGACTTTGTACACCTATAAATGATGATGCCGTTAATTCATAATGTAAAGTATTTGCCGTAGGTGCGGCTAATACTTTTGTCTCTAAATTATAAACACTATTTGTTGAACCCAATATCTTAATTTCATCCCCTTTAGATAAATTATGTGGATGATTTGTTTCTATAATAGCAGTTTTTCCTCGTCTTAAAATATTTGAAACTGTTAATTTTCTTGGAAATGATTCCCCATCTTCAGGAAAGGTTCCTTCTACTTTTGGTGCAGAAGAATTAAAGGGATGTATATTATGTGTAGGATATGTGTTCGCCTTTATATGAATTCTAAGAGGTAAATCACCTCCCTCTAAATCAATTATAGTGTTATTTGCAAATGAATCAGATGTAATTGCTCCAGCAGAAGTAGTTGCAACATATTTAAATACATTATCATCTTCATTAAATTTTACTAATTTTCCTTGAAGTGAAGGAGTAGTTACAGTATCACTTTGTTTAATTAAATTAAATGTGTTATTGGTCATCTCTGAAGGAGTATTGAAAACCATTTGTGGCACAGATACTATTTTTTTTCGTGATACGTATGTTGTACCACCCGTACCGTCTGATTCCTGTCCTCTCACATATGTACATTTAACTTGATCCCCCTTCATTAAATTTCTATAATAATTTAAACGACCTGCACCACTTGTTGTTCCATCTACAGGAATAGAAAAAGTATCAGAGGTAAGTTCAGTTGCAACATATGATCCTACGGCAATTGCATTTCCACTAACCATATCGTAAACTTGTACTATATCATTATCTGCTAAACCATGACCAACATTTGTAATAACTACAGGATTTGTAGCAGTATAAGCACAATTCATTTGATATGCATCTTCATTTAACTGATATGTAATTGTCGAACTGTCTATTTTTTTAATTTTATAACTACCAACTTGTGTCCCAGAAACATGAACTAAATTTTCATCAACGACCAATGGTCCTTGATTTTCATCCGCTACTTTCAGCATACCTTCTGTTTGTATAGTAAACCCACTATAATATTCTCCTGTTGTCACAAATGATCTAGAGTTATCAGTAACAAAACCTTTTTCAATATCATATGAAATAGCATGACCTGTTACATCGAATACATTCTCATCATCCATTCTAAAAAAATAAGTAGTATTAGAAGAAAGATTTGCTACTGGAGTCATTGTAAAAGAAATATTATCTTCCGTTGTAGGAAGAGTAGTCATTTCTACAAATTCATCATTTGCCGCTTGAAGTGGATTCGCTCCTGTTTGATCATAAACTCCTGCAACACTCTGGGCACCACCATCGACACTTAATTTCAATCCCTCTAATCCATTATCTACTGGATTTGCACCTGCTTCTGGAGTACGAACAACATGTGTCAATCCAAAGGTTCCCTTTTTATTATATTTTTCATCTGGTACATTAACATCTTTAGTAAATGTTACTACTGTGGCAGGATTTACTTCATCTGTAAATGTTATAGTAACTTCACTCTCTGTATTTGCAAAAATAGATTCATTATTTAAATCGTCATTGGAATAATAACTTGTTCCTGAAAAACCATCAGACCCACTTGTTATCTCGGCCGTGGTAAATCCTCCATAATGATATGTTTTTGACTCACCATCTTCTGTTGTATAAGTTCCTGTTCTGCTAATAGACATTATACTAGACTCCCACTTAAAACTCGTACAGGTTGAACATCAAATCCTATACTGGTTACCTTTTCTCTCCTTAAACTCTGAGATTCTTCATTTAATATAGTGCTTCTAACTAAAACTTTATATTTACTTGTTGATCTTGCTAATGGAAGTTTAGGTCTTAAATCTATATTAAAAAATTGTTGCACCCCTTCTCCTCCTCCAGATGCAGATGTTCCAAATTGAATATCAAATTGATAATATACATTATCCGCCCCCCATTCCATCCTACCACTATCTTGATTACGTTCATATGTTCCTTGAAACAAAACAATCGAATCATCAATAGTTTCAACATAATTTTCATTATTAGTAAGTAGAACACTTTGAGTTTGAATTCTGGGACTAAAATCTACTGATCTTTCTGCTTGTTCTTCAACAATTTTTATTTCCTCTTCAGATAGTGTATGGGCATCATTTGTAAAAACAATTCTTATAGTACCGTCTTGTTCTATTTGTGCATCATCTATATTTTTCCATTCTCCATCAGAATTTTGTTGTATGTCATAAACTTCTGGTTGAATTTTTTCAGCAATAGTATCACCAACATTAAAAAGATTTGCTAAGAATCCTGCTCCAAGAGTTTCTAATGCATTAAAGTTACTTACAAACTTTTTATATTTTTCGGAATCAGCACCTTGTGCAAAAAAGACTAATCCACCACAATATTTTAAATTACTCAATTCACTTATTGGTACTGGTTCTGTTGGAGCATCTGGATCTTCTACTTTTTGTACTGTTGGTCTTAAAATTTTTCTTTTAACTTTCTTAGGTAGTCCAGTAAACGGATCATCAATCACAACTTCTTTTTCAATTGTCTCTAAACTTATTTCACTTACAGTATTTTTTGCGGCCTTTAATTTCATATTTTGTAATTTAGTTTTGAAATTTTTAACGCCTTTTCCATTAAAAGATTTAGAATATATTCCCGCAGAATTTAATCCTTGAGAAAAGAAAGCAATTAAATTTTGAATTTGATCATTTAATTTTTTAATATTTTTTATCTGATTCTCTAAAAATTTAATATATTCATCAATATCTTTTACTATTCCTTGAACTTGTTTTTTAAATTTCTTTACTTGTCCTATTGCCTCTTGTATAGTAGAACCATATATAGGAAACAAATCTGAAACCCTTACATATTTCCAATTAGGAGTATCGTTTTTATTTGTCGTAAATAATTCAAAAGGACGATTTGGCGGACCTGGCTCACCACCATCTGTTGGTATTTTTGTATCCCAAGAAAGAAGTAGACCATCAGGAGGACTTATATTAGGAACAAGCCAGGGATCTTCTTCAAAAGACCCATCATAATTCTGAAAACCTATAGAAATTGTAAGTTCTCTCATTTCATATGGAGTATCAACAACTCCTCCCACATCCATTTCATCATCATAATTAAACAAATCTGTTTCTTTAAGGTCTGTAGTTGAAATTTCAACTCCATCAATTTTAATTGAAGCAACACTATAATTAACACCTAATGAAGGCACAACATCTAACAATTTACCATAATTGAATTGAAACTTGCTATCAGCAAATACTTCATCTTTATAAAGGTTATGTGCCTGTTCAGAAAGATCATATGGTTTTAAAAATTGATGATCAATTATCATTCCCTTTTTTAAACTCCTTACAAATCTCATATATGAAGCAACAACTCTTTGACTATCTGCACTATCTAATTCTTTAACCATTCTCGCTTTATACACATTTATTTTTGGAGTTCCTTGTGTCTCCCATTGATTTTTCATACCGATTCTAATTCGTTGTCCTTCTCTATCATTAGGAATAATATCTGTTATAACATTAGAATCCGCTTTCATTGTTCCAAAGAATGATAGATTTCTTGATGCTTGAGGCTTCTCTTGTGTATCTGGTCTAAACATAGGATAAGATAATTGATTTAACTCCCCATCTTCTCTAATTGCACATCTAAATATTGGAAGTGTTGCCGAATTATAAGACTTCAAATTTGTTTTAATTATTTCACCTCTAACACCCTTAACAATAACTCTATTTGATATTACCATTCCATTTTTAATGACTATTGGCTTATGCTCAACAACTGTAGCAGTAAAATTTGATAGTCCCATCACACCACCTTCTTGAACTATTCTATCTCCCTTTTTAAACATAGGTATTTTATGAGTTGCTCCTACAGTTGAATTTGTAGTATCATCACTATCTTTATATGTTCCATCTGGAAGTTTTTTCTCCCCCGTGTATGGTTTAAAATCTCCTGTTTCTGAAAACCATTCTGCATAGGGCTTACCGCTAACAAGTTGTCTTGTAGAGTCTACTGGTTTAGTTAAAGGTTCTCCCATTTCAATTGTTTTCGTTTCTTCATCATTCTTTCCATTATCCGGTGAAGCCAATCGTTTCAATAATTCATCACTAAGAACATCTCCAAAATAATCTGCAAAAGATTGTACAACCTGAATTACAGAATTTATAGTTGGTAACGCAAACATTATAATATGTGCTTGATAATGACCAGACCCAGATGGTCTATTATTATCAGGAGACGAACTTTCTAAAGACCTTACAATTTTATCCACAAATTCAGTAGGAGGAAGTTCTTTAACTATTAATTCTTTCTGAGTGAAATCTATAGTTTTAAGAAGAGTGTCCCTTGCATCATCCATTAGACTTCCATCTCCTGAATTTTCAACATCTCCACCCTGCCAAGTGTCAGGATGAAAAAAATTACGAATACTAAGAAGTGTATTATAGATATCGTCTTTTGTCATATCTGTATTTGAAACATCTCCTAAATCTTGATCTGGAGTTAATAGTGCAGTACCATTTTTTGTTTTTATAAAGTCTCCATCAGCACCTATCGCCATTGTTTTAGGATCTAATCCTCTTGCGGCCGCCGCAAGACCAATAATTGCTTGATCTAATTTCTCGGTATTTACACGTGGAGGATATTGTCCATGTTCCCAAGGCCAAACAGTAACGCTACCCATTCCTATATTTTGCAAATCTTCAAGAGCAACTATTAAAGAATCAATAGTTCTAATCAAAGGACCAGTAAGAGGATTTTTCATCATCACTAAAAAGGTCTTTGTTATTTGAAAAAACTGTATTAATTTATCAGCAACTTGAGAAAAATTATTTCCAAAAGTGTTTACACCTGTTAAAAATGCATTTAGTGCGACTGCCCCATCACCAAATATTGCCTGAGTTTTTTGTTCTAAAATAAGTTCTGTGTCTTGATCAGCCATTATTGTTGATTCTCTTTCATAAGTTTTTTTGCATTTTCTATTTCATTTTCCAAAAATTTTATGTAAGTAGTATTAAATTCTGCAACTTGATTTAATACATTTACCATATTACCATTAACTATTGGTTTTTCTTCTAAAATAAGTTCTTCGTCTTTTTCTATCATGCTTTAAATACCTTATCTATTTCTTGTTCAAATTTATCGAAATCTGCCATATTTTGTGCTGGACCACTCGGCCCCGAAGGTGTGGGAAAAGTCATTGCTTTTAATGCTTTATGTAAATTCTTTAATAAAGTATGAACATCTGATCCTTTACCTTTTAAAGCAATAAGCCCACCACTACTTAGTTCTACTTTTGCAAATTTATTTTCTATTTGAACATCAGCCTTAGTATCAAATTTAATACCTGATGAGGCAGATGCTTCAAATTTTCCAGCCAATGCTTTTGTAGTAATATCTCCCAATTTGGTCGATATATCTACTCCTTGCCCATCTACGTTTAAATGAGTAGCACTTCCTTTTGGGCCACTATTTAATTTAATCCCTCCACTGGCTCTAGACATATTTTGAGATTCAAGTGTAATGGGTTTTAACATACATGTTTGTTTAATACCTGCCCCATGCAAGCCCTTTACAGATACGTTAAAACTACCTTCGGCAGTTTGTTCAAAATCAGATCCAGCATTAAATTTTTGATTTCCAGCGGCATTATTTTCTATACTTGTCGCAACAAGTGTAGATTCTCCTGTTTCTGTTCTTTCTGATTGAGATTTTTTTGAGACTTTATTGGTTGGATCCCAGAGATCAAGTTGCATTTTTTCTAACTTAAATACAGAAGCACCCTCATCTTTTGCAGTTCCTATAAATTTAATATTTTTTGCTTCTACAATAAAATCACCATTTCTTATTTGAGTATCAAAACTTCCTTCTCTGATTTCTAAATTTACATCACCAGAACCATCAAAAAGAATTTTAGAATTACCTGCACTTCTAGAATTATAAACACGATCCAATCTTCCTCTAACATTTTTTATATCATCACCTATAATATGAGTATAACTTTGACCATCTACTAGATTATATTGATGACCAACAGTTGAATCTACCCTAGAACCATCAGGATAAAACTCAAGAAAACTTTGAGTTCTATGTAATAATCTAACTCTTTCTCCCCCAGGAGTATCATCAAATTCTAATAAATGTCCACTCTCGGTATATGTTACATGATTATAAGGATACTCAGGATTGAAATGTGTAGGAATTACATTTTGCCAACCAGATCCATCTGATTTTTCAACTCTCCCATGTATTTGTTCTTGAGCAGATTGTAAACTACCTGATATCCTATGCTGATTGAGTTGAATAGCACCCAATGGCATTTTTGCAGACTTAGGATCTTTACTTTGTTTATCAAAGGTTTCTTGTTTTCTGTTTTTAAATTTTGTTCTATTTAAACCTAATAAATTAGTAGATGGTAAAGATAAAATAGGTTTACCATCTGGATCAAACACCATTCTATTTTCGTCTGGATTTCTAGAAAATAATTGTAAAACCAATACAGGTTTAGCCTTTGGACCAGGAGCCCCCGATTCTAAATCTTTCGATTTATAAACACTTGCTTGTACTTTAGATTCGTCTTCGTTTTTACCAAAAAATATTGTAGAATTTTTTAACGGTGTATCTCCTGTAAATGAGTATTGCATTTCCGAATATTGATTATGTTCTATAACTTTTGCGGGAGATCCTGTACGAAATCTATCAATGGCTAAGGGTGGATATGGAGCATTTTGTCTTTCTGCCATTGTTCTAGGATCATAAAACCCTCTATCAGGATTTGAAAAATTTTCGGGTATTCCTCCTGATGAACCCAAAATAACAGGTTCTTGTGCTTCTCTTCCATCTCTAAAGAAACCAAATACATGAGTTCCCTCTACTAATCCAGTAGGTGTACGACCTATTCCAGATATAGCCGCAGAAGTTACAGGTTGTATAACATCTGCCCAAGGAAGATGTTCTGTGGGAATATTTTCTTTATCGTCTGTATGAAAACCTATGCATCTTACTTTAACTCTTCCAAGATAAAGAGGATCTTTTCTGTCTTCTACAACTCCGTAAAACCAGACAAATCCTTCTAATCCCATAAAGTCTGTAAAATCCATCATGCTTACATTACTCATCTAGGCTACCTCCCCATAATCAAAAGCCGTGTTAAGATTCTCATCAAATGCATTCTCAAGAATATTATCATCATCTTTTAATCTATCAAATAAAGTATCTTTTAATAATTTCATTACTGTTACATAACTTCCATTATGATTAACATTATGCATAATTTTTGTTATTAAATACATACCAGAATAAAAAGTATGGTCTTCACCTTGATAATAATTCGATGGTAATTTTAATTCTATTACTTCTCCAACTGTTCGACCTTGATCACCAGGAACTGTTATTTCAGTTATTATATTTTTCAATTGTCGTGCTTGAGCATAACCCTGTATCAAATATCTTTCTACTTGTTTATCTACTGAAATTGCATTCATATCATTTTCCGTCATAACATTTTGTAACATGCTTGTAATTGCTTTTTCATTATGTTGAAAATTAGTTGAAACATATCTATAAAACGATTCTGATGCATCAACACCATAATGTTGTTTAGGCGCCATTGGATTTTTTTCTCCACCAACATGACGAAATTCTTCAAAATTTTTATAATAATCATATTCATAATAATCTTGTCTTTGATTAGATTTAAACAATCTTGATGTAAATCTAGGATCTTGTCCATCTGTAGGAACATATGCTGAACTTGATTGTTGCTGAATTGTACCTATTCTTTGAAGTATTGGATCATATGTTAAAAGTCTTCCAGAATACATTCCTTCTATTAAATTGTTCAATACATTAAATGTAGATTCTATTTTATATTGCGTTACAGAAAAACTATTTTCCAAATCCGTAGGATCTATCATATCTCCTGGTCGTATTATATAAGTTGCAACATGTGGTCTAGTAGAAATTGATTGAGGAGTAGTTTCTATTTTAACCCCCTGCTCTCTAGCCTTTTCACTAAGGATTCCAGCATCTGGTCCTTTTTCTGCAATTATTTCAGTAATTGGAGCAACACCTGTTACTGCAGGAGTTTGTGTAACTTGAGGATGTAATAAATCTGATAATGATTTAAAATTAAAACCGTATCTGTTTTCAAAAAACACAAATCTTCCAAAATTTGCTTTTTTTGTTTCTCCTTGTGTTTGAACATTTGAAGCAACTGATCTTTTTACAACCATATCTATTGCTTGAAAAGGTCTTATGCTAGGAAACACAAAATGCATTCCAAACCAAGTTGCATCTGCATCTCCCTTTTTGTCATAAATTAATCTTTTTTGATTTTTAACAAATCTGTCTTTTTGAATATATTTTGTATAAATGTCATTAATAATATTAGAAGCCAATTGTGCTTTCCATGATTGAGACACTTTATTTCTTAAATTTGCAATAAATTCATCTGAACAAAATTCTAAAACATAAAAAGACCTTGGACCATCATTTATTGTTGCTGATCTTTTGATGATTGTATATTCATTTTTTGATTTTTGAATACCACTCTTTGAACCTAACATTGTACTATTAAATTCTATTATGATTTTTTCATGCCCTATAAGAGGAATTCTTTCATCTAAAGCGGCAGTATCTAATATTTTAACATCACCAGTTATAACATTACTATCAAATAAGGCTTCTTGTACAGTAAATCCTGCAATTACACTATTCCTGTCTGACTCAACCACATATTTTTGTCCTCTATAATTTATAAAGGTAATAGTCCATTCGACTTCTCCAGCCGCTAAAGCATGTGGTTCTGTATATTGAACTGTTGGATTTGTACTCATGACTGGTAAACACCCCGTAATTCATTTAAACATTGTTTAGCATAAGTATTTTCTACTAGAATAATGTTTTTCTTTTTATTATTTTCTTTTATCACATGATCATAATTCTTTATTGTTCTTCTATTACCATCCGCCAAAGTATCATAAGTTTCTTTATCTACAATTGCTACCTTTTCTAACACTCTAGCATTATCTGCACTTTTAGGAACGGCATGTCTCAATATTTGTTCATAATGATGTACTCCTGCTTTTGCATTTTCTACTGTTCCATATGCATCTTCAATATAAAATTGTAACTGTTCTCCAAATAGGGGCCAATCATATATTGGATCTTGAATTTCATTTGCTAAAAGTATTAACCAAACAAAATCAGGAGAACCATAATATTTTGTCGATACTGTATCTGGTCTTTCAAAATCTTCTATACGATAAGGATAATAAGATGCAACATGTTTAAATATGCCTTTATTCATATTTACTCTAGACATTATATTTGTTGCAAGAGTTCCACGAATAGGTTTAATTTTATCTATGTTATAATAATTTGATCTATAATTTCTAAAAAAATCTGACATTAAAAATTCCTCTCTGCATGTGATCTATCCAGACCAAAATTTTCTTTAAAACTCAACTGCATTTGTATTTGTGTAGGTAGTCCTGTGTCATCAAAAAAAGTAGGTGCATATTTTACTTTTATTGATGTTAAAAAAGAACTTCCTATTTGATGTATTTTTTTATTCTGCTTACCCTTACTATAAAATCGAATCTTATATGTATTAGGAAACTTAAAAAAAGCACTATTCATTCCATGATTAGATACCAGTTTTATTTGTTTTTTGGGACCTACAGTAAGAGAAGGATCTAGTTCCGGTCCTGACATCTGCATTGCTTCTTCTTCAGATACATCATATTGTTCTGCAACTATAGGGCCAAGTTCAACTTTGGGTAAACTTGGTAACGAACCATCTTTTAAATTTACTATAATACTCATTACTCTTTTAGATTCGTCACTATCTTTAGGATTAAATTCAAAAGCAAAATTATGAGTTCTTAACTTCTTTACTCCTGCAAATATAAGACTTGTATATGGATTTCTTTGGGCTCTCATAGACATTGCCGCCATTTGTTCACCCTTAGCATTTGAACCACCAAGTTTAGCCAAATTCCCAAAAGCAGAAGACACATTAAATTTTATTCTATTAGCAAAATCATCCCGAAGCCCTTCACTATCAACATATGGCATCGCCATTTGTTTTACATCTTTACCTACATTTTTATAAAAATTCATTGTATTTTCTAAAAAACCAGAGTCCGTACCTGCTTGAAACTTTCCAAAATTTTCTTGTATAGTATCTGTTATTTTATTAACATTTTGAGATAACATTTCTCCAAAAACACCCATATTAACTTCGTTATAATCTGAACTATATTGTGTCTTCAATGAACCAGTAGGTAAATGTAAAAGAAATGCTCTACCATTCGTATAAAAATTACTTTGATTATCATCTTCTATCAATTTTTGAAATTGATGCTGACCATTAAATCCATCTTTTGATTTTTGTTCTTCAACCCACACTCGTTCAGTAATTAACATGAAATGTTGTAATCCTTGAGTTACTCCAATTCCTTCAGGATACTCATATCTAGCCAGACCACCCAATTCTTTGCTTAAATTACTTGCTATAGTTGGATCTTTTAAACTTTCTCTAACAATGCTCATGAATTATTCCAATCTACATCGGAATTTATTTGATAATCTTCTCGCAATCTTTCCCTCGTATAAATTTTATTTTCTTTAATAGATAAACTTAAAGTAGCAGATAAAGGAGCATTATCCTTAAAAAATGTAGGAGTTGGTGTTCCTTCTGAATATTCAACTGTAAAGTCAGTTATAGATGATTTTCTTATCTTTATTACTCCCGTATGGTGTTTTGTATAATCTTTTCCTGTAGTACCATAAAATTCCATATCCAATAAATCAGGAGTTTCTGCAATTCCTGTCAATTGAGAAGTATCATCGATAGTATCTTCAATCATTTTTGGTAACATTGCTTTTTTAATTTCTGTAATAATATCTGTCATTACATTACTCTCTGCTCTAGATTTAGGCACAAGTTTAAAATTAAAATTAAATTCTCTAAATCCTACACTATTAAACACATTTGTTATAAATGGATTTTGAATCGTATTCGTACCTTTTGCAACTCCTGCTTTTAAACCAGGTGTGCCACTTAATGCTACATCTGCGGCTACCCTAGCAAATGTTTGTGGATTAAATGATTTTACACCTGTTTTTGCAATATTCGTTAATCTATCTAAACTTGCATTTCCTATAGTGGATCCTAGTCCAACCGCTCCCATCACATCAAATTCTGCATTATCATATTTAACATTAACGGCATCATTTATCTCTGGGTAAGGCAATGCAATTACTGTTTTTATTTTACCAGTAGCCTGGTCTCTTCCTCTATTGAAAAATTTCAATAAAACAAATTTTCTTGCTTCAGGCGCATCTCCTGCAGAACTTCCTATATTATCAGGAAATCTCATAATTTTACTTGTCTCTATGGCGGCAGTTACTAAGCCTTTTAATCTATCATCTGACATTATTCTCCTTGATATACATAATATTTAGCATGAGTTACAAAGGAAAATATAAAGTTAAAAAAATAAGAAAATATCGTGGTGATCCTACTAAAGTGACTTATCGTTCTTCGTGGGAAAGAAAATTCATGACTTATTGTGAAGAAAACCCAATGATATTAGAGTGGTCAAGTGAAGAAATAATTGTTCCCTATAGGTCTCCTCTTGATAGAAAAATACATAGATATTTTCCCGATTTTTGGATTAAAATAAAACGAGGAAATGGTCTAACAGAGTGTATATTAATAGAAATTAAACCCAAAAAACAAACTTCACCACCCAAAAAACCTAAAAGAGTAACAAAAAGATATCTTACTGAAGTATACGCATATTCAAAAAATGAAGCAAAATGGAGAGCCGCAAAAGAGTTTTGCAAGGATCGTAAGTGGAAATTTGAGATAATTACAGAAGATCATCTTTTTTAACTAAATAACATTATGGCACAACAAGACCAGACATTTTTAGATAAATTAAAAACTGCAATAAGAAAAGGAAGAAGTGAACCTACTACACGTAATGCTTCACAATGGTTTCGCAGAAAAGTAGGAGCATTAAGAGCAGAATTGCGAGGAAGATTTAGTGAAGTTGATTCTGCTGATGAATTTTATAGAACTGCTAAAAAGTCAGGAGATAATTCAATTACTCCTGGAAAAATGGCGGCATATTTCTATGATCCTAAAACAAAAAAGAAACTACCGTACTATGACAAGTTTCCTTTGATTATGTGTGTAAAAATGTATAGTAATGGTTTTTTAGGATTGAATTTTCATTATCTTCCTCCATTGCTTAGAGCAAAACTAATGGATGCTATTGATCGATCAAAGTCTGTAAATTATGAAGGTCTTGCAAGAATTAAACAAATTAAACCAACTGTAAAAAGATATCTTTACAAGCATATAAGTTCAAGAGTTGTTATTGTAGATGAAGATGAAAAAGAAATCGCATTGTTTTTACCAACAGAAAGATTTAAAAAAGAAAACAAACTTGTCGTTTGGGGAGATAGTAGGAGAATGATTTAATGTTCAGTACAGAGACATTTCGAAAAAAATTAATGCAGGATCACGGGCCAGCACCCGTAAATAGATTTAAAGTACAATTTTTGAATATACCTGTAAAGGTTCCTAGTAATCTAGAGTTTAGAGTAGAACAAGCAGAACTTCCTGGAAAAAATATATTAACTGTAGAAGATAAACAATTATATGGTCCTGTTAGAAAAATAGCATATGGCCAATCATTCATAGATACAACAATGACTTTTGTTTGTAGTAGTAAAGGATGGGAAGAAAAAGATTTTTTTAATGCATGGCAAGACAGTATGATAGATCCAAATTTGCATGATGCAAATTATTATGATGATTATACTGGTGAAATTCATCTAAACACTTATGATGAGAGTAACCTTATAAATCAAGGAATTATTTTTGAAGAAGCATTTCCATTAATGGCTGGTGCTATAAATCTTGGAATGGATCAAAATACAACTTATGCTAGATTAACTGTTACGTTTGCATATCGCAGATGGAAATTACTAACTACCAAATATCCAGGCGGGTTAATTGCAAGCGGAGCCGGAATGAACGATGACCTGACCATGTTAATGCAGGGCCCAGAACTTACTAACTGAATAAAACTTTTATATTATTAGGAGAATATAATGACTTTACCTAAAATTGATGCACCCACCTTTGTAATGGATTTACATTCTATTGGAAAATCCGTACCCTATCGACCTTTTTTAGTTAAAGAAGAAAAAGTTCTATTAATGGCAATGGAGGGGGGAGATCAACGAGGAATATTAAATGCGACTAAACAAATAATTAGTAATTGTATTTTAGATGATAAAATTGATATTGATAAATTACCATTATTTGATTTACAATTAGCATTACTAAGAATAAGATCAAAATCTGTTGGTGAAGAAGCAATTATAACTCTTCTTCATCCGAATGGAAAGAATTCAAAAGATGAAGAATGTGATGGAAGAACACAGGGTAAAATTCATATTAATGAATTAAAAATAGAAATAAATGAAAATCACAATAAAAATATTAGAGTGAATGATACAATTACTGTTCAAATGAAATACCCTACAATATCTGCTTTTGAAAATTTAGAAGAGGGTTCAATAGATGAAATGTATAATATGATAATAGATTGTATTGATAACATATATTCTGGTGATGATGTTTTTAGTGCAAGTGAATATAGTAGAGAAGATTTGAATAATTTTGTTGGTAGTCTATCAACTACTCAATTTGGACAACTTAAAGAATTTTTTGATACAATGCCATCATTAAAACATGATGTATCATTTACTTGCAAAAAATGTGGATGTGAAGAAACACAGACTTTACAAGGAATTGGAGATTTTTTTTTATAGTTTGTTGTCATAATAATTTACAAAATTACTATACTTTAACATTTCAATTGATGCAACATCATAAATATAATTTAACAGAGATTGAAAATATGATGCCTTTTGAAAGAGACCTTTATGTTGAAATGTTAATTAAACATTTAGAAGAAGAAAAAAAGAAAACTGAAGACCAAGAAAGAAAGTTAAGAAAGCACTAATGGCCAGAAAACCTCACAACTATGTGCATTTTCAAAATCTAGTAGAAGAATTGAAATCTCATAATGAATTAAATAATGAGATGATTGCCGAAAAGTTAGATCAAAATAATGCGATTTTAACAAAGATGCTTAATTTTGATGTAACAAAAATTAAAAATGATAAAATTAAAGATAAAGAAGATAGACTTGAAGATAAGCCAAAAAAATGGAAGGGTCTTGATTCTAAATCTAGTATGAAATTACCAAGATTCTCAGGAAAAGGTTTCATGGGAATGTTGGGAGATTTTTTATCTACTGCACTTTTAGGAATTCCAGGTGGATTGAGAAAATTTTTACCAGCAAAACTTGGTATGGGTTTAATGGGTACTTTAGTAAAGGGGATGGCTCTATTGGTCGCAGGACCAAATCTGCTTACCGCATTAGAGGCGGCATTTAAATCAGAAAATTTTTCAGGGGGATTAACCGCATTTGTTGATTCTTATTTTGCATCAGATAAAGAAGGATATAAAGGAGTATTTGAAGCCGCTTATGGTGGATCCTATAAAGGAGCATTGCTTGGAATGATTGCAGGACCAAAAGGTGCGATAATTGGTGGTTTAATTGGAGGAGCAATATCGGGCCTAAATTATATTTTTACTGATGGTGGTAAAATGGATTTTGAATCACTAAAAACAAAAATGAGGGCACATTTAAAAGATAATCTTAAATTCTATGCCGCCGCTGGTATAGGATTAAAGATGGCTGGTTTGGGTTTCAAAGCAGGTGGAATTCCAGGAATGATAGCAGGTGGAATACTTGGTGCTGGTATTGGTTTACTTAGTGGCGATATTATATCCAAAGCATTAGAGGCGCAAGATAAAGACCCAAAGTTGTCTTTTGGTCAGGCATTATCCAAGGCATTTAAACAACATTTTATAGATATAGCAAATGAAGGCGATGGACCGTGGGCGGCAGGAGGAGCAGTTTTAGGTGCTATAATGGGAGGAAGTTTTGGACCTCCTGGAATTATAGCAGGTATGTTATTAGGTGCCGCCCTAGGACTTTTAACTGGTCCTGTTCTCGGAGAAGCATTCAAAATTCAAGAAGGTACTGGAGGCAAACTTTCAGATGCTTTCAAAGAGGCATTATGGAAGAAAGTATCAGAAGGAAGACTGGCTGGATATCTTAAATCCGCCGCTTTTGGTGCCGCTTTATTTGGAACTGGTGCTTTATTAGGGTTAGGTCCAGTTGGATTTATGGCAGGTGCTATTATAGGAGCAGTTGTCGGAATTCTCGCACAATGGCTTACCAATATTGCAATTGATATTCTCGGTCCTAAATTAGCAAAATTGTTTGGACTTGAAAAAATTATTCCTCAAGAAGTGCATAATATGAAAAAAAATGCAGAACTGTCTCTAGCAAATGAAAAGTTCAACGATCAACTCTCAAACATGTCAGCGGCCGCATCCACAATTGTTACCTCAAAAAAACACACAAAGATGGGCAAAAGTGCGAGTGAATTAATTAAATTGTACAGAAACTTGCTTACTGAAAAAGCAAATAT
>Ga0115011_10000915_pt1 | contig 22077 bp, 19 predicted proteins | sample TroAtlMetagenome_2_FD_88705 | JGI IMG/M metagenome (GOLD analysis project Ga0115011, IMG submission 88705) | Marine eukaryotic phytoplankton communities from Atlantic Ocean - Tropical Atlantic ANT8 Metagenome | ecosystem: Environmental > Aquatic > Marine > Oceanic | place: Tropical Atlantic...
ATTACGTAGACACCGGCTACATCGTGGCCTTCGAAGATACCCTGGACTACAATGTGACGGTACTCCCAGGACTCGGCCTGGGGTCCAAGGTAAAGAGTTTTCTATTCGGAGGAGAGGGGTTCGTCTGTCGCTTTGAAGGGCATGGGAAGGTCTGGGTTCAGACCCGAGCAGTCAACCCCTACCTGAGCTTCATCCACCCCTTCAGGCCGGTGAAGCAAAACCAGAGCTAACGATTACTTCCGCAGGCCTTCGGGCAGGAAGGGAACACACTGGCTGATGTTTTCTTTTACATCCAAAATGCTGTTGATGGCGTTGAGCAGGCCCTCGGGCTTGTCGGTCTCCACATCGAAATAAAGACCTCCACCGTTATCCGCAATATTCTTGTTCATCCCTGAACCATTGTTCTCCCCCGGATTGTGAATGAAGATCGTGTGGGTCGTCACCTGGAGGGGCTGCCCGTCAAAGCGATACAGCCGATGAACTCCCTCTTGGGTATCCTGATAATTGATTCCCCCGAAACCGTAATTCGTCGGGTATCCCTGGCAGGTTCCCCCTTGGCAGGAGGCTCCGTCACCACAATCCCCATCCCCTTCACAGCCCAGACCATATCGAAGTCTCTTGGCCGTATGTTCCGGCTCAAAGAAGGGATCAGTTTCACAGTTTGCAGACCCGTCATCCGGTCCAGAGCATGCCCCATCGGACATCATGACAATCACCGTTTCCCGACAGTCTGCCAAGGGGTCGAAGCATCGTCCATTGTCCGGATTGCAATAGTAATTGACGTTCTCGCAATCCGCGTCCGTCTCACACAGTTTCCCATCCACGACCATGTGCCGGCGAATGTACTCACCCGCATAAAACAGGGCTCGGCCAAGAGGGGTTCCTCCCAGGGCCCGAAGCTCCGGACTCCCATGATAGAAGCAGACGTTTTGTCCCCCCTCATTCCCGCAATACCCGCCTGGGCAGTCGTTATTCCCCTGGCAGGGAATTGAAGTGGCTTCCATGGTTTCATCCCCATCGATCCAGCTGGACAATTGCGAGATAGAATCTTCTTCCCCCGTCGTGGGAAAGGCCACACTGAGGACTTCGTGTAGATTGTTGTCAAAGTAATCCCCATCCACGGTGATATGGGATCCATTGTCTCCGCTCATCTCTGTCCCTGCGGAATAGTACCACCCCCGCTTCTCCCCTTCGAAAGAACCAAAGCCAATATCAATCCCGCACTGAAGAGATGGGTCCGATGTAATGCCCTGGGGGAACCGCTGGAGAACCACGTTGGCAGCATCAAATTCTCCCCCCGTAATCAAGTTGTTGATGGTGTATTTGGCCAGACCCAGTTTCGAGATGGGACATTCCAGAGACTCGCAATTGGGGAATTCCATGGGGTCGCAATTCCCGTCTCCGCATACACAGGCCACATTGCCCACATCATCCAAAAGACCACCGCTTCCCGGGGGTGTACAAATGGGAATGGGAAGCGTTGCCGGATCCGTACAACTGGCTCCGCTTCCAAACAAAGCATCTTCGCAGCATTGGAGACCGTTGGGGCAATCTGCATCCGTCTCACATTCATTGGTGGTCCCTCCCCCTCCGATGGGAAAGGAGAAATCCTGAGAGGCCATGGAGCCCGATGTGTCCATCACCACCACCACGTTGTTCTTCAATGGAGTGCAGTCATTCCCTGTGCACCCAAAGCCGGGAGGACAGGCCACGTAGGCCCACGATGTTCCGGAACTGTCGCAGATTTTCTTTTGCTGATATGCGCATTCCACTGTCCCAGGTTCACAGATGGGCTCTTTACATTCACCAAAAACGCAAAAGGCACCCTCCGCGCACGTGGTGCTCTCCCAAGCCTCTCCATCATCCGTACACTCTCCCACGGTTTCCCCATCTAGACACTCGAGGGTTCCGGGAATACAGAGGGTGCTCACACATTCTTTGTTGTCGCACCACTCGTTGGCTGCCTGGTCACAATCGTAAAGGGTATTACACTCGTTGCAGGCTCCTGTCGCCTCGTTACACAATTCAGGACTACAGAGTTCACCACATGAACTCGTTTGTTCACCGGTATCCGGGTCATCATTGCCCCCGTCGCCCCCTGATTCTTCCCCTTCCGTTGCATCTGTATCAGGGGAGCCTTGACCGATCCTGTTGCATTCCTCTTCCAGCCCAGTAACGCATGCTGGATTTGGATTGGTTCCAACCTGCTCAGCTGTCACACCACAAATTTCATTGAGAGACTGAAGAGTGACATTAGGGTTCTCATTGAGATAGTCCAGAAGGGCTTGTGTGTCCGTGTTTACGCCCTCCGTCGGGAGGTCATCACAAATGGACTTCTCCTCAGAAGAGCAGCCTCCAAATAAAAGACTGATAAGACACAACATGATTGCAATTCGGATTTCCATGAATTCTCCTATTCCACCTTGTATAAAGGGGGTAATCCCCCAAGGTGTGGCACCTAAGCCCTGTGTATTCTTAAAAAAACTCGTTTTCTTGTCAAGCTCATCTACTCGCGAGTTCATTTAAGCACTCCTCATATAAACGGCAGTAGGTTTCTCCCACCCGCTTCCACCGAAAACGGCTAGCCATATCGGCCTTTCCCTGTTGAGCCATGACCGCCATGTGGTCTCGGTTCTCCATGGCCCACAATATCTTTTCTCGAAGGCCCTCCGGGTCATCGGATGGAGCCAAAAGAGCCCCCTCCCCTACCACCCCGGGAATTGAACCCGCCTGAGTGGTCACCAGGGGTGCCCCGACGGCCAATGCTTCGGCCATGGCATTGCCGAAGCTCTCGTGACGAGAGGGAAGAACCACCAGGCTGGCCCCCTCAATGGCCTCTCGCAATTCCTCTGGAGACATCCATGGAATCCAATGAACCCGTTCTTCCATTCCTAGGGTTCGGGCTAAATCCTTCAGGGTGTCTTCTTCGTCACCCCGACCCACCACACATAGATTTCCAGGCAGGTTTGCCATGGCTTTGAGAAAGAGATCTCCTCCCTTGTCTCTTGCCAATCGCCCGAAAAAGAGGATGTCCCCTTCCAGGTTTCCTTTCCAGTTTCCCTCAAGAAACCCTTCATGAATCCCATTGGGAACCACACGAAATTCCTTGTCCATCAGCCCAAATGCCTGATGAATCGCCTCTCGGGTTACCTCACTGGTGGGGCAGATCATTTGTGCTCCTGTCAGAGCCTTCTCCAGGACCAGATATTTGGCGTGTAGTGCCCACATCCACACCCGATCCAAACGGGTCATATCCGGGTGTAATACCGAGGGATAACTCGGGTAACGGGGAGTCACCACAAAGGCCACGCCGGCCTTTTCAGACCAAGGTCCCAGCAGGGCTCCCTCTTCCCCCTGACTGTGCACCACTTCAATGGGTGCCTCTTGGTGGATTCTCTCAACCATGGACCGCACAGAGAGCGCATTAAGAGGCCGAAGGGGAGAAGCCCGACGTCCCCTCAATCCAAAGAAAGCAGCCCAGCGAATGTGATAAGGGGTTTCCTCTGTTGGACGAGGGGCTCGACCCACAGGAGCCGTATAGACCACGGTCACATCATGCCCCAATGCCACGAGAGCTGATGCAAGCTGATGAGTTGAGCGTTGACCGCCACCACTGTAGGAAGACCAGGGTGAAAAATTGGAAGTCAGGACGATTCGCATGCTTCCTCCATCACGCGAATCATTCGCCGTCCTGAGTGCTGCCATGTACCCTCTTCCTTCACTCGTTTAAGCCCCTGCTCTCCAAGGCGCCGGGCCTCATCACGATCATCGAGCAAGGCGCAAATGGCTTCAGCGCATGCGGATGGAGAATTGGGCTCAATAAGTCGCCCCGTCACCCCATCTACAATCGCATCGGGGACCCCACCGGAATTTCCGCCAATAACGGGCTTCCCACAGGCATTGGCTTCACAGAAAACAAGTCCAAAACCCTCTACTGAAGGGCCGATCTGACGGGCAGGCATCACGAAGATATCACAAGCGTGATAGACGCTAGGCAATAGCTTATAAGGCAGTTTACCCCCAAAGATCACGTTTTCCTGAAGTCCCAACCTCTCGCTTTGTGCCTTCAATCCGTCTACTGCCGGACCGTGGCCAACCACCAAATAGACAGCTTCTGGATGACGCTCCAGCACGAGGGCCATGCTATCGAGTACCGTATCGATTCCCTTTCGCTCCACAAGTCTAGAGACCGTAAGCAGTAGGGGGCGCTCTCCCACATGAAACTTCTCCCGAATCGCGGGAGCACCCTTCCGGGCTTCCTCCGTATCGAAGCGCTCCACTTCCGTTCCATTGGGGACCACATGTATTCGAGATTCGTCCACACCCTCTTCCCTGAGAAGCCCTCCGGTGAATCGACTCACGGGAAACAATCCATCCGCTTTCCGAATCACTTGCCGTCGATGGGCTTCATAGAGAGGAGCCAAGGGCCCTGGAAGCAGATTCTTCCTCAATTCCATGGCATGAGCGGCCACAAATACCTTTCGTGTATAACCGAGCTTCTGTGCCAGGAGAGCACCCGCTCCCATGTACCAATGGCCGGTCAAAATCACGTCAGGTCGCGTTTCCCGGGCGACTTTCAATAAGGACGGGATGCCTTTGAGTCGCATCCAGTTGGAAGAGGTGCCGACCCGGTGAACCCGATAGGGAAGTCCGGCATCTAACGATTCTTGCCCTTCTTGCGCAGGGGCCATCACCTCAAATGCATCGCACCCTTCCGCGAATACATCTGCCAGGGAGGCCGCATAGGTTTGAATTCCGCCAATTGACGGTGGGAAATCCTGGGTGACAAAGAGGAGCTTCATCGGTTCTAATCCTTGCAATTCAAACGCTCAAATCGTTGGGCAACGTACCATCGGGCACCCCCTCCTGCAAGCCTCAAACAGCCCTTCTCTTGCTAGACGGAGAAACCTGCGCCATGATCAGAACAACCATGGGGAGGATTCAGTGAGCAAGGAGGACGGAAACCAGGCATTTGAGGGGGAAGCGGGCACCCTCAGCCAGGACCGGGCAGATCTTCACCGTGGTGTGATTCTCAATACCATCGGAAGCCTCATTAAATTGGCCCATCCCATGCTCATGGGAATTGCCATTTGGCTCTATGGTGAAGTCATCTGGGGAATCTTTGTTACTGCGCAAGCTGCCCTTCTTCCCCTGGGTCGACTGTGCATGGTCGGATTGGACAAGGGCCTGCTGTGGTGGGTACCCCGGCAAAAACGGGAGGAGGAAAGGCGCTCTATTCTCCCATCCATGGTCCTCATTGTGGGACTCACCAGCGTAGCCGCCATCCTCATTTCCACTTTTCTCGCTCCCTGGCTCGCAGACTGGAAGGAGCTCCCCGAGGCGGAATCCAATATTCGTTGGATGAGCTTTGGGCTGATTCCAATGGCCATCATGGACCTCTTTATTTCCGCATGTCTGGGGAAACGCAAAATGGAAGCCCAGGTGATTGTAAAGGACACCTTGTGGCCCATATCCATGGTTGTTTTCGCCCTGGGATTTCATGGGATGGGCATGACTCAATTGGGGTTCGCACTGGCATTCGTGGTCTCTGGAGTCCTTGCGGCCCTGGCATCCGCATGGTTCTTCGCCCGCGCTTTCAAGGGGTCCTCGTGGCTCAGCCATGACCGAAGCCTTCCCAAACCCCTTGTCCAATATGTGATTCCCATGTGGGGTGCTGAAGTGACCGCTTCCTGGCTCAATCGCATGGACCAGGTGGTCATCTTCGCCCTGACAGATGCTGCCACGGCGGGGGTCTACGGTGTGGTTATGATGGTGGGCAATGCCATTCGAACCATTCGACGGGCTTTCGACCCCATCGTCGTCGCCATTTTTTCAGGGGTAGAAGCCACTGGCGACATGCTCCGACTCCGGTTCAACTTCTCCCATGCAACCACCCTTGTCATTGGCTCCCAAATGCCCGTGTTTGCATTCATTCTGGTCTTTTCACCATGGATATTGCCCCTGCTTGGAGATTCCTATGAATCCGCCATTACCCCCATTACCATCATCTGTGGGTTTTGGCTGGTCAACGGAGCATTGGGCCTCAATGGCCTCATCCTCAACGGGTTTGGCAGAAGTGATTTGGCATTCATCAATATCTGGATCACCCTGGGAGTAGAAGCGTTTCTGCTCTACGCATTGATTCCCCCCTATGGCCTGGAAGGCGCTGCCTTCGCAGTGGGGGCTTCCTACTCCGTCCAAAATGTCATTCAAGCCGTACAAGCCAGGTGGCTTACGGGAGCCTGGAACTATGAAAGCGATGTGGGAATCATCCTGGGAATTTCGGCGATTGGTTTTGGGACCATGGGAGCCTTCTGGCTGATTTCGGAGGGACAGGCACCTGAAAGCGTCGTTCGCATTGGAAGCTTTGTGATCTTTCTGCTGACCACGGGTCCCTTGAGTTGGCTTGCCTACCGCAAAGGGGTCTTTGATGGCCCCACCTCGTAAGGCAGTCCCTTCACACTAAGCCCTCTTGGGCCAAGGTCCTTGAATGGCAAACGTCGTATTAATGGGCGACTGCACATTCACAAACAACACCTTGTTATCCGGAGAAAAACAGAGTCCTGTGAATTCTGCCCCCGGCCGAGTCGCCTCAGCGGGAACTTCCTGGGGGTTCTTCACCAGGTCATAGATTTTCCCATCCGGGGTCAATCCACGAACGTGCTGATATCGGACCCCTTCTGCCAGTTGGTAGTTGTCCTCAGCGAGGAGAACATCTCCCCATGGACTCATGACCAGATTGTCAGGACAGGATAAAACCCGTCGATCCGACACTTCCAATTGGAGCACCAGAGTGCCTTTCGAATCATCTTTCCGGTCCGGAATATATTGGAAGATCTGCCCTCCCTTTGTAGGCCCACCGAGAGAGGAGATAAACCAAACAGATTCCTTGTCCCAAATGATTCCCTCATTTCGGTTGAATGTCGTGCATCCCAGGGCTTGCCCCTGAACCCGGCAGGGCTCCTGGACGGCCTGGGGGTCCGGGATGTCCTTCCAGGTAACCTTGAACTCAGTTCCTGGCTTCCAATTGCCCTCAGCAACCACATTCATGTTGGTGTCCGGATAGGGATCCATGGTCTTGTGTCCCTCCACCACCATGGCCTGAACCTTTCCCGAGGCCATGGGTTGTGAAGGTCTTGAGGGCACATGTCTGTAAAAACAGGCATCGGCTCGATCCTCCGTCATGTAGACCACCCCTGTCTCCGGGTCCAGGACCACACCTTCCCGGTGCATCCGGCCCCAGCTTCGGATGGGTCTGGGAGGCATCATTTTTGTATCGGTTGGCTTCGTAAATAGAGAATACCCATGCCCCGGGTCACTGGACTCCTCGCACGTCACCCACCCTCCAAGCATGGTTCCTCCCGAACAATTCTTGTCCGTTCCTGCCAGGATGTATCGCGAATCCCGAATGGAGCCACTGGCCGTATTCCCTTCCCCTTCCAATTCTCCAAGCAGGGTGTCGCGATCCAGAACCACCCGACAAACCCCACCAAAACACGAGGTGGAGAATCGAGGAACTTCCGTCCCTCCTTGCCCAAAATTCGGCATGGGAAGACCGTATTTTTCCATGAATGCAGTGCTCCCAAGCTCATGATTTCTCATGAGGACGTACTGACCGTTTTCCCCCGAAAACACTGCCATTCCATCCGGCTGAGGCGGCATGGGATACCCATCGGTCATGATATCCCCACCCCGCTGCACCGCCACCGCTTTGAATCCCGCTGGGAGGTGAAGCTCACCCAAAGGCTGCAAGGGGCCAAACCCGAACTCAGGGTTCTGAGCATAGGCCTCCCGACTCCAGCCCCCTCTGCCCGAGAGAGCAAACAACTGAATCGCTGACATGGCTCCAAGGCCAAGAAAGTCCCTTCTCTTCATGCTTCTTTTCCCCTTTGTCGCAGGTTCGATGCAACACACTCTACCGAATATAGTTGGATTTCAAAGTCCTGAAGGAAACATTCTTGTGTCATCGCTCTTCTTTTCGTTTCTCATAACGCCCGCCACGCCTGTTTTTTTGCCCTGTAGCTCCCCTTCCCGGAGTCCGCACTTCATATCCCCTCTTGACGGGAGAGAAATTTTCCACAAGATGCAGGCCAGAAACGGGGCATTCCCCATAAGAGGAGACGTGGTAACTCATGTGGATTGAAGGACTGGGACTAATGGCAGCAACGCTGACCACATTGGCCTTTGTGCCCCAGGTGGCTCAAGTCTGGCGTACACGTTCTACAGAGGGTATCTCCCTCAGCATGTACACCCTCTTTACCCTTGGGATCGCCATGTGGTTTGTCTACGGCCTGATGCTCAAGTCGGTGCCGATCATTGCGGCCAATGGAGTGACCTTTGTGTTGGCCGTAACGGTCCTGATCATGAAAGTGCGCTATGGAAAACCAGGACTGAAAGAGACCTCTCCCGAGCCCACCAGGCCCCTCACTCCGAAACACACAGGGCTTTAAGCAGGGCTTCCACCTGCTTCGCCACGACCCCAACCGACGGGATAGAGACACTCTCTTCCGGGCTGTGGGCATCCTGAATATCAGGGCCAAACGCCACCATATCCATTCCCGGAATCACATCCCCAAGAAGACCACATTCAAGGCCAGCATGAATGGCCGTGACCTCTGGAGGAATACCCCCGTTCAATTCCGCAAAGACCTCTTCGGAGATCTTGAGAAGGACAGACTCTCGATTGGGCTGCCATCCAGGATAACCACCGTGAAATCGCCAAGGCACACCACAAAGATCAGCCACACCCGTGATCTGGGCCGTGAGTTGCTTCAAGGCCGGGCCATTGGATGAACGGGAACAAAGCACCACAGTGAATTCCTGGCCGTCGGAACTGACAACGCCCAGATTGTTTGACGTTTCCACCATTCCCTCAATGGCTTGAGAGAGGGTGACCACCCCAATAGGCACCACAAACAAAAAGCTCAGCAGCTTCCGGGTGCAGTCCTCCGTGAGGGAGGGGACACTGGACTCCTGGTAATCCCACGCCAGCAGCACCTCTTTTTCACTGTCACCATGGAGGTCCTTCAACAGAGTCTGGTGCGACGTAAGAATCTCAATGACCCGGGTTTCCAGAGCGGGACTCCCCAAACGAATCAGAGCGGAGGCTTCCCGCGGAATGGCATTCCGTTTGGAGCCTCCATTAAAATCGATTAATTGAACCTCGGCAGGAAGGGCTTTAAGGACCTGGGACAACAGCCGAATGGCATTGCCGCGATTCAGTCCGATGTCCAACCCGGAGTGCCCGCCCTTGAGCCCTCGAAGGGTCACTCCCATCACTGATGACTCATCCCTGACCGCTTCTTCTCGCTCCACGGGAACCGTCACGATGGTATCCATACCTCCCGCACAGCCCACGTACAGAACCCCCTCTTCCTCCGCATCCAGATTGATCATCTTTCGCGCCGTAATCATGCTGGCATCCAACTCTCGTGCCCCGCTCATTCCCGTCTCTTCGTCCACTGTAAGCAGAAGCTCCAGGGGCGGATGATCTGGAAAGAGCCCATCCCCTGCGGCCAGGGCCAGGGACACACCAATTCCGTTGTCCGCTCCCAATGTGGTTTCATTGGCAAAAATTCGGTCGTCTTTCCGGATCAGTTGAATGGGGTCTGTAAAAAAGTCGTGCTCCACATGCCCGTTCTTCTCACACACCATATCAAGGTGGCCTTGAATCAGGACTTTAGGGCAACCCACCCCTTTACCTCGAGGGGGAACCTCGATGACCACATTTCCCACCTCATCTCGTTTGTAGGGGAACCCATGGCCGTCGGCCCAATTCAGCACATAACTGCGAACCGCTTCCTCTTCACCGCTGGGGCGAGGGCGCGCAGCCAACTCTCCAAAGTGACGCCAAACCGCATCTGGCGTGAGTCCCTCAAGTACCGATTGATTCCTGGTCATTTCATTCATGAGTGCTCCTCGGGTTCCCATCATTTTTGTGGGTACCATGGAGCCCCTTCTCATTCAACCAGCCCCTTCCTTCCTATGCGGAAGTGGTGCCGGGAGGTTCCCGCCGGTATCCCCGTCAATTGACGGGTTCCGCCACAAACCGATAGGTTAGAGCCCACCGAGGAGGAAGAATTATGACACTCAGGAAAGACGCCACAACCAGTGTTCCCATCCATCCCCTCATGCAAGAACGCTGGAGCCCTCGCGCTTTCGACCCCCAACCCATTCATCTGGAAGAACTCATGGCCTGCTTCGAAGCCGCTCGATGGGCAGCCTCAAGCATGAATGAACAGCCCTGGCGCTTCATCCTCATTCAAAGGGACGCGCCAGAGGAATTCGAGAAAGCACTGGAATGCCTGGTTCCTGCAAACCGTCAATGGGCCCTCCGAGCCGGAGCCATCGTATTTGTGCTGGTGAAGGAAACATTCTCGAGAAACGGGAACCCCAATGCCCATGCCCGCTATGACGCAGGGCAGGCGGTGGCTCAATTCACCCTGGAGGCCTGGAATCGTGGACTGGTAGTACACCAAATGGGTGGATTTACCCCCGACGAGGTGAGAAAACACTTTCTGGTGGCAGAGGGGCATGACCCCCTCGTGGCCATTGCCATTGGGAAGCAGGGTGAGCCCGACGTGCTCAATGAACCTCGCAAGAGCTGGGAGTCATCTCCCCGAGAACGACGCTCCCTTTCGGACACAGTCCTGGTGGCGGGCGGAGAAAAGTAAGGGGCCCCGGAAGGCCCCCTCCCTTCTTTTTTCTAGAATTGGAACTCGCACTTCCCGGCAATTCCCGCTGGGAGCCGACCGCACTTTCTTCCGAGATTTGTGTAGCAATCGAGACACTCACACGTCCCACCGCAGGTATCTCCATCCTGGACACAGCTCCCTACAATATCCACCGCATGAGCCGTGTTCGGACACAAGTCTTTTCCCTTCTTGTCCTTCAGTTTACGACAGGCTTTGTGGGCAGCTTTCGAGCAGGTACAACTGCAATCAGCGGGCACTGGTACGGGAGCAATCCCCCCTTCAAAAACATCTACATCAAAATTCCATGCCCCTACTTCACCCTTCTCACCGGCTTTTTTGACCGACATCTTCAATTCGCTTTCATAGGTTTCGTATTGGGCCTCAGTCTCCATGTCATCCATGGGGCCATAATCACACCCACTCACCAAAGACATTACGCAAAACACACTCAACACACAGATTGTTATGACATTCTTCATGATCGAACTCCCTTATGGAATGCGGCTGACTCCCCAGGGCCGCGCAGCCTTCTTGAGGGCTGCCTGTCTTTCCCTTCACCACCTGAGCGCCCTTTGTTGATAAAAGATTCTGCCCCAGGGAAACATTTCGAGTCAGAACGGTGAACTGAACCGTCTTTTTGAATGCCTTCCAGATGTAAGAAAAACTCCATTTTTGAACATACGCACTTCCCCTACCCCTGAAAATGGGGTCCAATACCTCCATGAAAAACACAACGCAACAGAGTCGAAGTCCCAAAACTCTCGAAAATGCGCTCCTCCTCACACCACGGGGAGATGAGGTTTCCTGGGATGGGGCGATTCCCGAGGAGTGGAGCCAAGGAAGGGCTTGTTTTGGAGGGGTTCTCCTTGCCATTGCTGCAAGGGCCTGCGACTCCCTCGTGGAGCAGGAGCGCTCTCTGCGATCTGTCAATGTGACCTACGTGGCCCCGGCGGCTCCCGGGCCTATCGTGGTCAAGGTGGAAAAAATCCGAGAAGGCGGTTCTGTCACCCATTTTGGATGCAGAATTCTTCAAAACGAGAAGACTGTAACCCTCTTCGCCCTGGCCTATGGCCTCATCCGTGAGGGGTGCCTCTCCATCCCTCCCCTCCCCCTCACCTGGGATGGGGAACCGGGGGTCGGTCATGAGCTTCCCTATATTCCGCCAATGACTCCCCAGTTCACCCAACACCTGGAATATCGGTGGACCCTGGACAGCGTTCCCTTTTCCGGTTCAGAGAAGGCCCACGTTAAAGGGTGGATTCGTCCCGCCATCCCCATTCCGGTGGATGCGGCCCAAATTCTCATGTTGCTGGACGCCTATCCTCCTCCCATCTGGAGCAAAGCCGATCGCATCTTTATGGCCAGTTCCCTGTCGAGCCACTTCCAAATCAGGAATATTCCATCCTCCGAAGAGAATCCTCATCCATGGTTTTTCTATGATGGACCCGCTTCCGTGGTGGGGCAGGGATATTCGGATGTTCAGGCCCGGCTGTGGCATGAGGATGGGACCCTGGTGGCCGTAGGTATGCAGCAATTCGTCGACTTTTCCAATCGGTAGGGCAGCCCCTGCTACTCAAAACAGAAGTCTTCTTGTCCCTCAAAGACCCACTGACAAGATGAAGTGCACGAATACGCGTCACTCATATTGGAGAAATAGCCTGAGCCCTGACATTCGATTTTCCAGTCTCCCGGGGTGCACTCTCCTTGTCCGGCGCACCCTGACCAGGCTCCCCAACCACAGCCACCATCACAGCTTCGTGTTGTCGTACCACAGTTCCCGCAGGACTTGCTTTCGGTGGCTCCAGGAGAGCAGACACCCTCGCCACTGCACCCGGTTGAATACCAACCGCCCCAGCCACAGCCCGAGGAACAATCACGCTGGAGCGAATCCACACCGCAATTGCCACAGGACCCACCTGATGTGGTCTCAACAGCCCCCGGGCTACAGACTCCCTGCCCACTACAGCCCGTCGAATACCATCCGCCCCAACCGCACCCCGACGAACAATCGCGCTGCAAGGAGTCCACTCCACAATTGCCACAGGCGCCCCCCGAAGTGCTCTCGCTGGCCCCGGGACTACATGCTCCCTGCCCGCTGCAGCCAGTTGAATACCACCCGCCCCAGGAGCATCCGCCCTGACACTGTCGCGCTAACTGGTCCGTGCCGCAATTTCCGCAGCCACCACCACTCGAGTAATCCATATCTCCCGGGTTGCATTCACCCTGCCCGCTGCACCCGACCACTTGCCAGGCTCCCCAGCCACACCCGCCATCACAGGTGCGCTGCAGTTCCTCATATCCACAACTGCCACAAGGGCCTCCCGTGCTCGTTTCCACTTGCCCTGGATTGCAAATGCCTTCACCGGAGCAGCCTTGGAAAATCCAGCCTCCCCAGCTGCAATTCTCACACGTCCGAGACAGGTTTTCCGTGCCGCAAAATCCGCAGCCTGATCCAGTTGTGTTCTCCACATCCCCATCGCTGCATTCACCAGGGTTGGTACACTCTCCCCAACTCCCCCAACTACATGATGAAGCGCACGTCCTGACCTGAGTTCCGCAGAAACCGCAATCCTGAACCTCTTCCTCCCCAGGACTACAGACTCCTTGCGCTGAGCAATTTGACCACTCACCCCATTGGCATCCTGACGTACAAGTTCTCGAACGGCTCCCACAAGAACCGCAGGCCTCTTCTTCTACAGACCCGGGAGTACACACCCCTTGATTGGCACAGCCCACGGAAGACCAGGCGGACCATTGGCATGCCCCCTCGCAACTACGCTCCAGTTGTTCCGCACCACAGAGACCGCAAACTCCACCGGTACTGGTATCCACGTCCCCGGGTGAGCAAACGCCCGCATCGAGGCAACCCACATCCTGCCATGCCCCCCAGGAGCAGGCGTCATCACATGAGCGCTCCAGGGAAGTCACACCACATAACCCACAGTCCGATCCGGCACTCGTATCCAGGCTCCCAGGTGAGCATTCTCCAGCTCCGGTGCAATTGACAGTCTCCCAGACACTCCACTGACAAGTACCCGTGCAGGTTCTCTCTTGTTCTTCAACTCCGCAGAATCCGCATGACCCTCCAGTCTGGGATTCCACCGTACCAGGTGAGCACACACCTGTTTCTGAGCAGCCAACAGACGTCCAGTCGCCCCAGGTACATCCGTTGCACGTACGCTGCAACATCTCTGTTCCGCAGGACCCGCATGCGCCACCAGTAGTCTCTTCAACCTCTCCGTCGTTACATTCACCAGGGTCAGAACAAGTGCTCCACTCGCCCCAACCACAGCTGCCCGCGCAAGAACGGGTTTGGGTACCGCAGAATCCACAGGCTTGCTCTTCTTCAGCGCCCGCAGCACAGACACCTTCTCCACTGCATTGGGACCATCCGCCCCAACCACAGCCTTCGGTGCATAGTCGAGTTTGGACACCACAATTGCCACAGCCTTGCTCTTCCACAGCTCCGGCAGCACAGACCCCCTCCCCTTCACAGGCAGACCAGTCACCTATCCCACAGATATCCGAGCAAAGTTGGGTCTGGGTCCCACAGTTTCCGCACCCTTGGGTGTTGATATCACCCGGGGCACAGGTTCCCTCTCCCTCGCATGTGGACCAGGCTCCCCATCCGCATCCTTCAAGACACTGTCGAGATTGTGAACCGCAGTTCCCACACCCCTGAACCTCTTCGGCGCCCGGGGCACAGATGCCTCCGTCTCCACATTCTCCATAAGCCCCCCACTGACAAGTCTCCCCGCAGGTACGCTCCTGACTTCCACAATCTCCGCAAGCTTGACTCGACAAATCACCTGTTGCGCAGACGCCCTCCCCTGCACAGGAGGACCAATCACTCCAGGCACAAGAGCCATTACAATCACGGGTTTGAATCCCACATTTACCGCACGATAGCTCTTCGGCTCCCCCGGGAGTGCAGACGCCTTGACCAGCACATTCTGACCACTCAGACCAGGTGCAACTCCCCAAACACTCTCGCTGGCTTTGGCCGCAGTTGCCGCAGGAATCGCTCTCCACAGTCCCTGGCATACAGGCGTCCTCGGTCTCTGAACAGTCTGCAAAATCCCACTGACAAGAGTCCGTACAAACCCCTTCTTGAACCCCGCAACCAATCCCGCAACTTTCTGTGGTTTCCGTTCCTGGAATGCACTGACCTTCGCCCGTGCACAGACCCGCCTCCACCCAGACACACCCTTCACAGATCATCTCCTGGACGCCACATGCCCCACACGGAAGGGTCTTTGTCTCCCCCGATTGGCAACTAAAGCCTTCGTCTGCAAGGCCATTGCAGTTGTCATCCATCCCATTGCAAACCTCATCGGGAGCGGGACCGCACTCGTCACAGGATTCATTGGGTTCGCATTCTCCGTTGCTATAGTCCACGCATGAGAAGGGTTCAGGCGCATCGCACTGACTCCAATTCCCCTCGTCACAGGACCGAATCCCCTCTCCACAAAGAGATGAGCAAGCCTCGGAAAACCCATCAATCTGCCCATCGCAATCGTTGTCGAGCCCATCGCAGATCTCTTCTCCACTGCCACAATTACACCCGGTCTCAAAAAGTCCGTCCGCATTGGTCAATCCCTCTTCACACTCCACAATGGCGCACTCTCCCGCCACACAGGCTGCTACCGACACGCCAGGAGCCTCACAGAGGTTGCCGCAAGTCCCGCAATTGTCTGGAGAGCTGTCCAGAGAAACACATCCCCCTTCGCAATAGGTTAAGCCTTCAGGGCACTGGCATTCGCAGGCCCCTTCCGCCTCGCACACACAAGAGAGATCTCCCTCACAGCTGCCATTGTCGTTCACTCCATCACAATCTTCATCGACCCCATCGCATGTCTCCACAGCGGGGGTAGCTGCTGAACAAGGACTCAAGCCTCCGTCCACACAACTCCGGCTCCCCTCACAGGAGCCCCACTCATTTTCCACACCGCAAGAGGTAACGGCCGCTTCGCTGATGGCAAGAGGCGTACAGTCACAAAGCTGACCTTCGGGCAACACGCATTGGGCAGTCTCAATACCGTCCACACTGACACGGGTCTCACACGCGTATCCCGAGGGACACGAATTGGCGTCGGACACCTGACACTCCACTCCGCAAAAGGCTCCCTCTAACCCGTTTTGGATGCATTTCCCTTTGCTGTATGGACTTTCGCATTGAGCGCTTTCCTCACAGGGGCGACACAAATGAAGAAACAGAGGAGCACAACCGTAAAAACTCTCTCCTCCATCCCCGGGAAACAGGACACAATTCCAGTTTTCGGGGCATTCCGTCACACAGGACTCCGTACAAACATCCCCATCAGGAGAGGGGACACACAACCCGCTCTTACAGTCCTCGGCTCCCTCACATGGGCAACCGAATTCCCCTTGCTCCCCACAAGGTTCTGCCTCTTCCTTTTCCCCCCCAGTAGTTCCCCCAGCGTCCCCGCCGGGCTCTGGAAAGGCAGGAAAATCAACCTCATTCTCCTCTTCATCCGTCACGATCACTCGAGATTCAGATGACCCATCTGCCTGAAGGTCTGAATTCCCCTCCGCAGAGTCGAAAGTCGGTGCATCTGTGACACAACCGAGACAAAGAATGGATAACAAGAGGCCTAGGAAGGCCAAGGGACTGTGACTGAAATATGTTTTGTTCATAAAGATAACTTATCTGATTTGACCCTTGAGGACCAATCAGATTCTTGAAATGATGGTGCTCTGTGAAAGGAAGAGGTTGCTGAGGAATAGCCCCGAGGACAGATAGCGGGAAAGAGGGAACGCATGAACAGTGAGTCAAAACACCTTTTGGGACGCCACAAGGACCCTCGGGTTCCCTCCGACATCGGACCCTGGTCCCTGTTGTGGAGGAAAACCCTCTGGAATGGTCTTGAGTTCCTGGGAAGCCGGAGAATCACCCCGAAACTATTCACCCGAGAAACCGTCTGCTTTTATGACGTCAATGAGTACCCCGGAACCAAAGGATACGTTGCATTCACTGTAGACGACGGGTTTTGCGGCATGGACAACCCCGGCGGCGACATGACCCGGGAGGTGGCCGACCTCTTTACCAAATATGAGTCCAAAGCCACCTTCTTCATCACGGCCACACACACTTTGAATGTAGAGCCTGACGCCGTCGAATATCTCCTGTCGGGCGGTCATGAATTGGCCAATCATGGAACGGAAGACCGCCCCTATCATATGGACTCCAGGGAGGAGTTCGCCCGGGACTTGAACGAAACAGACAGGGCCATTTCCCGATTCCAGAAAAAGCGGGTGCCATGGTACCGGGCGCCTCATGCCCGGTTCAGCAAAAGTATGGAACAAGAGTTAACGAGCCGAAACATGACTCACGTGATGGTGGACGCCTTCGCCAATGATACGGCAATTCCCGACCCGGAGTGGATTGCCAAAACCGTCCTGAACAATGTGACAGATGGCTCCGTGCTTCTGGTGCATATGCCAGAACGCGGAGTGAGAGAATGGAATTTGAAGGCCATGGAACTCGTCCTTCAAGGGATTCGGGCCAAGGGCCTCCAGTCCGTCACGTTCACAGAGCTACACGAGCGAGCCCAGGAGAGTGGCGATTCGGCTGATTAAAGATCTTCAATGACTCAGAAGCCACCATCCGACAAATATGGATCCAATATGGATGAAATGCCCGAAAGGCTTTTGCAAGCGCATAGGAAATTCCCGCTTCCCGGTCACTCGATAGATGACTGCTGGGATATAGTCCACCGTTACCCCGTAAATCATCCACAAGCCCACCATTCGCAGAACGAAGTCCAGTGCTCCCTCAAAAACGCCGCCCATCGTTCTCCTCTACCCTAAAAACAGACCACAATCAGGACATTCCTTGGGTCCCGTTGCGAACGAAGTCAGGCATGCGGGGCAGGTCATATCCGCCGCTTCGAAGTCCAGCACGATGTTCGCCGCTTCTACCTGGTCAGCTTCCAGGGAGTTTCTCCAGCGTTCATCGAGAATACGCTGTACTTCTTCTGCGTGTTCACTCGCGACCGCGAGCGCAAGCTTCGTTCCTCACGACGAGGTTTTGCCAGATGGATTCAGACATGTGGTGGACACCTGATACCGTTCGAGAAGTGCTGCCACTTCCTTCACCTCTGGTAGCGCTCCCGTAAATACAATCACCTGCTCTGACATCCCGCCTCCTTCCTTGCTGCCCACAGTCTACCCTGATGAATCAGAGCCTGCCAACCAGATAGGATCCCTACGCGGAGAATATTCGCCTATCCGCAGCCCCCCGACATACAGCCCAGTCACCCATTCAGGTCGTAATTTATCGAATTGGGACTTGAGTTCGAGAGGAGCATGGATTATGCGAAATGAACTTGCGAGCCCCCAGAGGAACCGATGGCTAAACTCTATTTTTACTACTCCGCCATGAATGCCGGGAAGAGTACGACGCTTCTCCAATCCGCTCATAACTATCATGAGCGGGGGATGAATACGCTCCTCTTCACCCCTCAGCTGGACAACCGATACCAGGTTGGAGAAATCACGAGTCGGATCGGTCTCAGTGCTGAAGCCATCGCTTTTGACGGAGAAACAGACCTCTTTGAGAACATTGCTCAAGCCCATAAGGAGTCGCCTCTGGACTGCGTTCTCATCGATGAGGCGCAATTCCTGTCCGGCTCCCAGGTCCTTCAGGTGACCCTTGTCTGTGATGAACTCGACATCCCTGTATTGTGCTATGGCCTCCGTACGGACTTTCAGGGAGAGCCCTTCGAAGGCAGTAAATATTTGCTGGCCTGGGCTGAGACCCTGGTGGAGATCAAGACAGTTTGCTCCACAGGGAGAAAAGCCACCATGAATGCCCGTATGGACAACAACGGAGAACAAGTTCTTCAGGGGGCACAACTGGACATCGGGCACCACTATGTGGCCATGAGTCGCAAAGAGTTCCAGTTGGATAAAGTGTCTCCAATTGGGTACCAACGACCAGCTTCCCTCCAAAAGAAATAGCATCCCCGGTTTTCAGGTGGTCCTAATCGAGAGACGTCGCTTGTAACAAGAGGTCGATCGGTTCCTTGACATCCCAGACTCCAAAAGACGATCCTTCCTACGAAAACGAACTCATTCCTGGGGAGGTTTCTTGTGGGGAGGACATACTCCGTGTCACGAAGAACATTCGGATTTTATTGGGGCTGCACAGGTCTCGTTTTGCTGACCATGCTGGGCTGTGAAGACGGAACTGATTCCGTTGCCCCTCCCCTGGAAGAAACCACCAACGACTCGGAACCGTCGCTGGAGGATGAAGACGCAAGCAGTCAATCTGTGGAAGAGACCCCCAAAAACTGGAAGGACAATTGGGAACCCGCTGAACCGGTGTTGAGAAGACTCACCCGGTCTCAATATGGCAACGTGCTTCAAGACATCTTTGGAGATAAACTGGTCATCCCGACCTCCCTGGAGCCCGACAGCCGTAGTCATGGCTTGATGGCGGTAGGGGCAAGCATCAATGGCCTCTCTCCTGTAGGGGTGGAAAAATACTTTTCTGCCGCCAAAGCCGTATCAAAGCAAGTGATCAACCAAGCTGAATTGAGAAGCATGCACCTTGAGTGTGCAGAAGGGGCGGATGTGGCGGATGCGGCATGCCTCAATGAACTCCTCGACACCTACGGTCGCCAACTCTGGCGGAGGCCACTAACTCAAGGGGAAAAGGATGAACTCCTGACCCTGGCCGTAGAGGCGCAAGAGGCCATGACTACAGCATTGCCCGGAATTGAAACCCTCCTGACAGGTTTACTGCTGTCCCCTCATTTCCTGTACATCATGACGCCGACCCTCCCGGGGGAAGAAAGAACCCTCTATTCCGGTCAGGCCATGGCTTCCCGTATCTCTTTTTTCCTCTGGAACAGCGCGCCTGATGAGGAGCTTCTCACTGCTGCTGAAGAGGGACTCCTCGACTCCCCAGAAGGCCTGGAAGAGCAAGTGGCAAGGATGATTACAGATCCCCGGACTCGCCGGGGAATGCGAGCATTCTTCACGGATTGGTGGGAATTAGACCTCCTTGACGGCCTCTTGAAAGACCCCAAGACCTTCCCCCATTTTTACGCGAAACTGGGGATGGACGCTCGTGAAGAAACCCTTCGCTTCATGGAGGAAATTGTCTTCGATAACCCAACCGATATTCGAAACCTGTACACATCGACAACCACGTTCGTGAATCCACCCCTGGCCTCCATTTATCAAATTCCGTCCCCCACAATCGAGGGATTCGGACAGGTTGAATTGGACCCTAATGCCGAACGGGCGGGAGTCCTTGGGCAAGTCAGTTTCCTGGCAACTCAAGCGCATCCGACTCGTCCCTCTCCAACCCTTAGAGGGGTCTTTGTTCGAGAGAAACTCCTCTGTTTGTCCATGCCTCCACCCCCGGCGAATGTAGATACAACGGTCCCCGAAACCTCATTGGACGCCCCCACCATCAAGGAGATTCTTGAGGTGCATATGAAGGAGCCCAGTTGCGCGGTATGCCATGCCATGACAGACCCCATTGGCTTGGGATTTGAAAGGTTCGATGGGATTGGCAGGTATCGACTCCTGGAAAATGGGGTTCCCATCGATCCGACGGGAAGCCTGGACAAAATTGACTTTGAGGACGCTCGAGGCTTGGGAAGAGCGGTTGCCGAACACTCCCGCTCCGTTCCCTGTGTCGTGAGCACCGCCTGGATTTATGCGAACGGACGAGGACTGAGTTCAGATGACAACCACGTGCTCAAGGACCTTGAGATTCGGTTTGAAGAGAGTGGATATCAACTCTTGAGCTTGCTGGCTGAAATCGCAGTGCATCCCGCATTCCTGGAAACCCGGGAGGGTCAACCATGAGAGACTTGACCAGAAGAACCCTCCTTCGAGGGATGATAGGGGGAGCCGCCGTCACCTTGGCCCTCCCACCACTCGAGCGTTTCCTGAACACCCATGGGACGGCATACGCAGACACGGGAGCCTCCGGTTTTCCGTTGCGTTTCGGCCTTTTTACGTGGGGGAACGGGGTGGTTCCTGAGCGATGGGTTCCACCGCTGACCGGGTCCGGGGACGATTGGGAACTCTCCGACGAGTTGGCTCCCCTGGCTCCCCACAAGGACCAACTCACCGTGATTTCCGGTCTCAATGTGCCGTTTAGCGGAGAGGGAGAGCCCCATTTTGAAACCGCTTGCCGGTTCATGGTGGGAAAGCCCTTATTGATGAATGGGGATGACTGGACCTTCAGCGGTCCCACATTCGACCAGGTGTACGCGAAGGTCCTCGGTGAAGGGGCCCGATTCGCTTCCATCGAGTTTGGCGTGAATCCCAAAAGCCATGTAGGACTAACGTATACGGGACCTTTTAGCCCCAACCCTGCAGAGATGGATCCCTTCGCCTTATTCGAGAGAATCTTCGGGGGAAGCTTCAGCCTTCCCGGTGACGGCCCTCAAGAGGTAGACCCGTCTCTCGGCATTCAGCGGAGCGTTCTGGATGTGGTCATGGAGCAAATCACCTCAGTGAAAAGCGTCGTAAGCGCTGCAGATAAAATCAGACTGGATCAGCATTTCGAAGGCATTCGTTCCATCGAAAAACAACTGGCAGCTCTCCAGGAGACCCCTCCCAATCTGGCCGCATGCAAGTATCCTGACACCCCTGAGTTTGCCTATGAACTCGAAGAGGGAATGAAACCGTACAAAACCATGAATGCGGCCTTCGCCAATATCATTGCCCATGCCATGGTCTGTGATCAGACCCGTGTATTTACAAACTCATTTACAGGGGCTGTTCAGAACAGTTCCCTCTTCCCGGGGTTTGAAGAGAGTCATCACTCCCTGACTCATTTCGAGCCAGACCCTCAGCCTCTGGTCCACGAATGCACGGTGTTTTGCATCGTGGCCCTGGAACAACAAATCGCAGCGTTGGCAGCCCTTCCCGAGGGAGACGGTTCTCTCCTTGATCACATGGTCATGATGGGAACATCCGATTGCGCCGAGGGGAAAATTCACTCTGGTGTGGACTTCCCGATTGTTCTTGCAGGCTCTGCTGACGGCCGATTGAAGACCAATACCCATTGGCGTTCAACTACAGGAGATTTGGCGACTCGAGTCCCCCTCACGGTGGGGAGAGTACTCGGGTTGGACTTACCTTCATTTGGAGAAGAGGAACACGAAGCCACCAAAAGTATCGACGAGGTGCTCGTATGAAACGAATCACGTACACATTGATGCACCTGGGCCTCCTCTTTCTTTTAGTCAACGGACTTGCGGCTTGCTCCAGTGATGAGACCAGATACGAGAGCCTTCCTGCACCAGAATCAGATACGGCGGAAGCGGTTGGCGAGGACAGCAATGAAGGAGAGAGCCCGGACGAGACCGAGGGTGATGCCAGCGGGGAAAAC
>Ga0115011_10000919_pt1 | contig 22013 bp, 22 predicted proteins | sample TroAtlMetagenome_2_FD_88705 | JGI IMG/M metagenome (GOLD analysis project Ga0115011, IMG submission 88705) | Marine eukaryotic phytoplankton communities from Atlantic Ocean - Tropical Atlantic ANT8 Metagenome | ecosystem: Environmental > Aquatic > Marine > Oceanic | place: Tropical Atlantic...
AGGAGTTAGGAGAGAAAATCATCCAGCGGGTTGCATCCAGTGAGTTGGTGCGGATTGGATGTGCAAATGGTATGCGTTTACTCAGCGAAGATGGATGGCTCAAGGTAAAGAAAGGGAATACCACTCTCGCGGAAGTCATGCGCGTGACCGCGGTATAGCCTAATTGTCATGCCCAAGTTTCAATATACGGCAAGAAACTTAAGCGGTGGAAAAGTCGCCGGTCTTATTGAGGCCGATGCAGCAGGGGCTGCTATCCAGTTACTCGAGCGGAGGGAGCTTTATCCCATCGATATCTGGAACACCGAGGACAAAGGCAACAATAAATCATTTCGTGGCCGCATCTCGAACCGGGACCTTAGCGTTATGTATGGGCAGTTATCTGATTTGCTTGGCTCCGGCGTACCGCTGCTGCGAGCACTCAAGTCGATTCGCAAGTCTACAGTTAATAAACGCCTTGCAGGTGTGTTGAGTGATATTCACAACTCAGTGGCGGACGGCAAGTCGCTCTACGAATCGATGGCTGAGCACCATAATATTTTCCCGGAACTGCATACCGTAATGGTGCAAGCCGGCGAGCGGGCTAGCTTCATTGGAGAAGTATTCGAAAGCCTGTCTGTTTTCCTCGAGCGGCTCGACGAACTACGGGGCAAAGTGCTCGGAGCACTCATCTATCCGGTTATGCTCGTAATGCTGGGCGGCACGGTGATGGTAGGTGCGCTGGTTTTGTTTGTGCCTAAGTTCGAACCAATGCTTGCAGGGATTGAAAAGCCAATGCCGACTGAAGTTATCTTCTTTCTCAGTGACAGCATCCGAAACTATTGGATGATTATTGCGGCCGCCATTGGAGGGATGATCGCGTTCTTTTGGAGCGCCCTACAGAGCCAGTCAAGTAAGCAAGCAATGGAGCGGTGGCGACTCAAGATCCCAGTTGCCGGCACAGCAATGCGTATGGTCGCGATCACCCGGTTTTGCCGAATCCTCGGCACGATGCTGGCCAACGGCGTGCCGATCCTACAAGCGTTGGCCATCAGTCGCGATGCTACCGGCTCAGCACTACTAGGGGAGAACATCAACGATGCCATCAAAAACGTCCGCGCCGGCGAGTCACTCATCGAGCCACTTAAGGCTGGTGGCCTTTTCCCTGAGCAGGTGCTTGCGATGATTTCCGTTGCCGAGGAGTCGAACCAGTTACAAAAAGTGTTGCTCCATATTGCTGACTCAGTGGAGCGCCGCACCAACCAACAGGTGGATCAGGCCGTACGACTAATTGAACCGGTAATCCTCTGTATGGTCGCCGCCGGCATAGGCTTCCTTGCTCTCGGCCTGCTACTGCCAATTTTTACCATGGCTAGTTCGCTTGGTCAGGGTTAAACATGCTTATTAAACCCAAATAAATTAAGGCCACAAGGTTGACTTTTGCTCCATAAAAGTTGATGTTTCGTTTTCAGGGGAGCTATACACATCGCAGTAAATAAGAAAGAGTATGCTCCGAAAATTGGGACAACGAGTTGGTTTTTTGAATGCTTCCACTCGACAGACGTCCATTATTGGCTGTAGATTTAAAATACGATTTTACCTAGAAAAACAACAATGAAATTGAAACCCATCCCACATAAGGCGCGCTTGGCCGCATTTACCCTCATTGAAATCCTTTTGGTCATTGTCATTATCCTGCTGTTAGCTGGATCAATCGTGGCGTTCGTCATCCCACAACAGGAAGGTGCCGAAAAAAACACCACACGGATGCTGGTCAATAACGTCAAGGGTTCACTCGACAATTATCGCCTTAATATCGGCCACTATCCCACCGAGGAAGAAGGCGGCCTCATGGGGCTGGTTAAAAAGCCGGAGTTCGAGAATGAGAAACTAGGCGGCAAGTGGCAGGGCCCCTACGTCAAGGCAGGCACCACATTCATGGATGCTTGGTCTAATTTATTGGTTTATGAGCCAGCGGATCCAGAGTTCAGACAAGCTGGCGATCTGCCATACCGCCTTTACTCCAAGGGGCCAGATGGAGTGGAAGAAACCGATGATGACATCGGTGACAAGGAAGTGCAGGAGGAGGTTGATAGTCTTGAGGAATTGAGCGAAGCAGCAAACCCGGTCACGACGGGGGATGAATAACCGGCCCCAGTTCGCCGGCATTTCCAACAACGGATTCACGTTATTGGAACTTTTGTTGGTGCTGGTTTTGCTGCTGCTTTTGTTTGGCGCCGCGGTTTTTGAGTTCAACTCAATGGGCCGTGGTGTTTCGCTTTCTGAGGGAGCCGACCGGATGGAATCTCTTTTTCGTTTTGCTCGCAGCGAATCGGAACGTACCGGCAGGAAGATTCGAATCCGGTTTGCTACAAAGGATGCGATTCAGTCTTCTAAAATGAATCTCTCAAATCCAGATGGAGGCAATGCGCCACTGCAACTGTCATTATCTTTTGGCCCCATAGGCCCAATCGCCGAATGGCAGCCAAATCCACTCGAGCAACCTGGGGTTTTTGCCCAACTCCCAAACAGCGTCCATTTCACCGATGGCGTGGATAGCCTCGTGATGGTTGAGTCGGTTAATTTGACCGACTTGGATTCCCAGCTAGCCTTACAGCTTTCCGCCAATGCAACGCTACCGGACAGCCAATCCACCGCCGTCTTTCAGCTGGATGCACCACCCGTTATTCACTTTTACCCAGACGGATCCTGCGACTCAGCCAAGGTACAGTTAGCTGACCGCAACACCGACAATCCTAACAAGGAAATCATTGAGTTGATCGGCCTAACTGGCTCGGTTCGCCGCGAAATCATTGAGGTCACCCCCGACCTGTCACCCGTTTTGGAAACCAACGAGGTGGCTCAACTGGTTAGGGCACCTGGAAAAGCACAACCCAATCCGTGATCCGTTCTAGCCTCAACTCCGGGCGCTTATCCAGCGGAGCCATTCTATTTGAGGTCGTCCTTGCGCTAGCCTTGTTTGTCTTTGCGGCAGCAGTAATTTCCGGCGGATTTAGCACTGCGCTAAAGAGTGTCGATCGTATGCGCGCAGAGCTAGATGCCTCAAACTTGGCCATCTCGACGCTGGCAGAGATAGAGCTTAGCCTCAAGCCTATGATTACCTCCCCTCCGGCTGAATTCGAACCACCTATGGAGAGATGGACCTGGCAGGTGGAAGTCACCGATCCAAGTGAGGATCTTGACATGAGTGGCGGCTTGACGTTGGTCGAGGTGATCGTCCGAAACGAGGAACAAGAACGGGAAACAAGGTTAGCTCGAATGATGCGTGCATCAATGCCGACCGCTGCATGGCCGGACTAACTTGATAACTACTCTAACAGTATCGCCCCTGGCCAAGCGGCACAGATTTGCCGCTGCCTTTACTATTCTGGAGGTCATGCTGGCCATTGTGATCACCACGGGATTGCTGGCCACAGCAATGTATTACTACCAAAAAACGGCCCGATTTCGTAATGACTTACTGGAGGAAACCGAGCGAATCAGCAGTGCGCGACTGATCCTCGATCGGTTGAGTGCTGAACTCCGGTGTTCGTTACACCACCCTGCTCACCGTATAGGCTTCAAGGGCGGTAACGACTGGATCGAGTTCCTGAAAACAAGCGTCCCCAGCCGAGCCAGTTGGCGAATACAAGCCGACTCAGATCCTCTGCCTTATCCTGAGACCGGCTATAGGCTTGTCCGGTATGAACTGCTTAAAAAGCCCATACTTGAAGGCCCGCTGGATAACGAAGCAAACCAGAAAATGGTCGTGCGTAATACATCGCAGAGTGCCGAGCCAGGTGTAACCGACGAAGCACTGGCTTCGCTGATGCAGGGCGACTCCATTAACCGAACCGAGCGGCGTCTGCTAACAGCTAAAGCATCAACCAATAGTATCGTCGAAGTGCGGATAAATCCGCTCATCATCACCGAGCGTTTGAAATACCTGAAATTTCGTTATCTAAATGGCGGTGCCTGGTTGGATACGTGGCCCGGGCCGCAACTACCACTTGGAGTCGAGGTTAGCCTTGGTATTGAACCATTGACATCAACAAACCTACTCGAGGAATACACCAATCACGTGTTCCGCCGTATCATCCGAATCCCCTCCTCGGCCGTGTTCCTAACCACCACCAGCAGCGACGGGGATTCCTCCGATACAAACCTGGCCATACCATGAATGTTAGCCGGCATAACCCTACTGTCCAATCCGGCATTGCCCTAGTCGGGGTGCTTGTTATTGTAGGGCTGCTGTCCATGATCATCATCAGTTTGCTGTTCCGCATGCAGGCCGCTACCACGGCTTCAGCAACGAGCCTTCGTTCGGAACAGGCCTGGTTCATTACATTAAGCGGTCTGGATAGGGCCATCGATGTGGTGAGTGATTCCACCCGCACATCACTCGGCTGGATCGATAACCCCACCGATTTCGAGCATCAGCTTGTTTATGATGATGGATCGGACAAGTGGTATTTCTCCGTCTTCCGGAGGAATGAACTCGAGGTGGGCGAGATTGCCTTCGGTGTAGTGGACGAGGCTTCCAAGCTGCCGTTGAATGGAACCAATGTGATCCAATTGATGAAATTACCCAACATGACACTGCCTGCCGCCGAAACGTTGGCGGACTTTGTTGATAGCGATTCAATCACACGCGATAATGGAGCGGAACAGGATCTGTACGACTTGATGCCGGTCGCCTACTCCATCCCCAACCGCCCGGTCAGTTTTCTCGACGAGCTTCTGATGGCACAAGGCGTGAGCGCCGGCTACCTCTACGGCGAGGATGCCAACCGAAACCACAAGCTCGATGCCAACGAGAATGACGCCGACACACTTTTTCCTCCTGACAACCAGGACGGAATACTTGGCGACGGACTGCATCGCTTTTTTACCCTGCACTCACGGGATTGGAATGTAAACCGCAACAACCAGCCGCGCCTCGATATCAACTCCGTTCCACTGGACCCCGCCCCCGCGGGACTTCTGGATGGAACGATCTCTTTCCTTGAAGCCAAGCGAATGGCCAATGAGCCAATTACCTCAATCTCAGAGCTAGTGGATGCCTCGATCACCGTCACAGAAGAAAATCAGGCCCAGCGTGAACTAAACTCAGGTATTGGCCTCAAAGATCTTGGCCCATTGATGGATCGCTACTCTACACACTCACTACGCATTCGCCCCGGGCGAGTGAACATCAATACCGCGCCGACCAGCATCCTCGCCCAAGTGGAGGGCATAGACGAAACTTTAGCCAACGCGATTGTCTCTGCGCGCCAAGGTCTCAATCCCGAGATGAGCCGCTCCGTCGCTTGGTTACTGGAAGAAGAACTACTAGACGCCGAACAGTTTAAGCAGATCGAGCCCAGAATTTCGGCCCGCAGTTTTCAGTTTCACGTCCAGGTGATTGGCTACGCCCTGCCCTCGGGTAAATACTGTGTAGTTGAAGCAATTGTAGACTTGATCGGCCCAGAGCCCAAAATTTTGTATCTACGGGATTTGACCAAGTTGGGTATTCCATATCATTTTACCCCTCAACAGGAAACAAGCATGACAAACAATGGCTGACACCCCGGCCGCCAACAGCAGCGCTTGGCAAAGTGCCCTGACCAGGATCCGTTCCCAATTCAGTTTTAGGAACGACGTAACCGCGCTGGATATCGACCAGCGTATGTTACGAGTGGTTCACGTCAGCACTGGTAAGGCCCCCGGCAGCACAAGCATCAAGCGCATCGAGGTGGTGCCGGTGCCAAGCGAGGGGTTTGACCTAGAAAACCCCAAGGAAGTAGGCAAGTGGATTGGGGAACAATTGAAAGCGTTGCACCTGGTTCCTGGCACTGTAGTCATGGCCGCACGCCGGGGTGAGGCGGTGCTCAAGGAGCTTTTACTGCCACCATTAAAGGACGCTGGTGAAATGGCATCGATGGTGAACATGCGTGCCGCCCGTGAGTTGCCGTTCCCCGAGGCGGACGCGGTCATCGACTTTACGGTCACCAAGGTGCCGACTAAAAAGGAACTTAAAGCTGCCAGAAAAGAGACTCCTCAGCCGGGGGCGGCTGCCGACATCAAGGCCCACATCGTCGTAGCTGCCGTGCGCCAAGCCACGGTGAACCGCTACCTTACAATCACCGAGTCAGCCGGGTTGAAACTGACTGGACTTGGACTGCGGCCTTTGGCCTCCTTTCGCGCACTCAACGCCTGTGTGCCCGAAATCAACGGTAATGCCGTTGCTCTCATTTCGGTTCGTCGTCACGAGGTGGATGTGGATATTCTCATTGATGGTCGCTTGGTTTTCAGCCGGGAATTATCAGTCAACCTGGCAAAGCCTGAGGATGTGATCAATTTGGCGGGGCAGGACCCTATCTCACAGGCAGCCAAAGAGATCATCCGCTGCTTGCACAGCTACGAAGGCTCGGAGGCATTCAAGCCGCTGGAGCACTTGTACGTCGCGGGGGGCACCGGACTTGAAGGGAATCTACTCGACATCATTAGGAGTCAAACGGACATCGCCTGCAAACGGATGCCAGCCCCGACAGTAGTTCGGTTGCCAAAAGAGAGAGAGACTGACGCGACCCGGGCATTGACAGCACTTGGCCTTGCGCTTGGATTCGTGGATGAGCGCGGGCTAGCGGTTAACTTTCTTGCCCCCAAACGGCCAGTGCTCCGGCGCAACCAGAGCCGTAGCAAGTGGCTGCTGAGTATCGTGATGTTGCAGGCCCTGTTTGTTTTCCTGTTTGGCGCGCGCTCTAAAATGGCGGAGGAATACGAGAAAACACTATCAGGACCCGGCGGCCTTATATCTACCTACAATACCTTGGCAAAGCAGGAAAAAGACGTTGGCCGTTGGGTGAGAAAAAATGCAGACTCAATTAGGAGTTGGCATGGAGCCAATCGGCATTGGCTTGAACACATTGCTTTTCTAAGCTCTGTCATACCCCAATGCGACCAAATATATCTGCTCAAGATTACTATGCGCTCCGCAAAAACCGGGGTGATTTCATTTCAGGTACAGGTCAGGGATAGCGATGTTCTCCATGCGTTTGAAAAAAAACTCCGCAACCTCGGCTACATTGTCAAACCCGTTTCGTTTATCCCGGTCAACGACAAGTACGGCTACAAATTCCGGGCCACGTTTGACCTGACCTTACCCGACCGTTTTCCGTTAGATCTTTTGCACCACCTAGATACCAACGACCCGCCTAAAAGACTGCCAGATGACATTCATGCTGACGGTCTAAGTTGCATCCCTGGGCAGAAAGGAACGAATCGTGTCTAGGTTGAATCTAAAAACTATTCTGATGAGCGGGATCGGTTTGGTAGTGGCGTGGATATTCATCTCCAAGGTGATTATCCCTTGGGTTTATCTGCCTAGAGAAACCGCAAAATCCAAAGCAAATAACTTTAAATCCAAAGTAGGTAAACTAGAGGGGATTAAAGTTCTAATCGAAAATGATGAGCATTACCTCGCGGCCACATCAAGAAATGCCTTTTCCATGGATAAAAGCGAGGCGATTTCCAGAATGGGTGTTTACCTTACCGAGGCGATTAAGGCCAGTGGGTTAAGCGAAGACCAGTTCGCACGAAGACCACTGAAACCAACTCAAATTACCAGTAAAGGAGCCTCACAAATCGGCTTCTCGGTGAGTGGTCAAGGCCCCTTACCAAAAGTCATTGACTTGATATTCCTTCTTGAACAGACCCCCTCTCTTCCTCGCAGCAACATCAAGTCATACTTGCAACAGGCCAGCAGATTGACTTTGGAAACGGAAACCCCACACTCATTTAAAAAGGGTCAGATGGTACAAATCCGGGGTGGATCTCCTGTTAACCGAAAGTTTCCTTCCACCTACAACGGGGTTTTTCGCGTCATCAACACCGATACCAATCCAGCACCCATGTCGCTTACTCTGGCACTATCTAACGCCAGGAAGAACACACCAACAGCCATCGGAGGCCAAGCCACCAAGTCAAAAAATGCGGATCAACAGAACAAAAGTAACTGGTTCTCCAGGCTGATTTTTGGTGACGTTTCAAAAAATAAAACAGAATCGGGCTCTTCACGAAAACAAAGAATAAAAGGCACCAAACAGACCGGTAACCAAGTGACGGTATACACAAAAACCGATCACCCGTTCAACACTGGTGAAAAAGTTCAACTGCAGGGACTGATACCCACTACTTTAAATAAGACGGTAAAGATTACCAAAAATTCGCCGAATAAATTCTCCTTTGCGCTTGAAGGCAGAGAAGGAGTCCAAGACTCCACCACCGTCAGCGGAATTGCACCACAGCGGGTAGAAAACATCACTCTGCTGCCGGTGGCCGGCACAGCCGAGATTAGAATCGACTTTCAGTTTCTCTCCCTAGTTGTTGGAGAAACAAAACTAGCTAACCGGGAACAGTTAAAAATAAGAGAAGTGCGAAGTGAAACTTTACTAAGCAAAGAGCGTACACTGTTCGCTGCCATCGCCAAGCGTGCCTTCTTCTTGCCTTATCAGAAAAAACAAGATCCTCCACCTGCTACACCGAAACCAACACCGCCTTCCGCACCTCTGCCACCTGGCCCAGAAACATACAAAATTGTCTCACTCTCTCTATGGCAAGGGCAGCCAGAGATCATGGTACTTGACTCCAACCAGAACAAAACCGCGATTTACAAAATAGGCGATGACTTAGCGGGGGGTAAAATCGTGATGATCGACTACCGAAAGATGCCTTTCCCAAAAAAGCCATCGCTCCTTTCACAAAGTCGCGTGATCCTCGCAATCGGGGAAGATTATTGGGCCATCGAACGCGGCAACACACTGGCGGACAAACACAGGCTTGTCCCAGAGCAGTTACCAGAAAACTTGGCAAAGCGCTAACGCCTCGACAAGCCAAGCTTGTAACCGCTCAGTTTGCCGGCATTATTTCTACTGAACCCCGGCAGCCTGACCTACCCACATTCTGCCAAGGATCGTGCACAATCGTGGTTGACTGATACCCGCCCTCAAAAGTAACCGTGTTCATTCACTTCGTATCAAATCTTCTTGTTAGATAAGAGATTGAGAAGTCTATATTCGTTGGCTTTAGCTTGGCCGCAGTAGAAAAGATGCGGTATTCAACTATAAAGGAAGATATTGAAACAGTTTCACGACATTTGGGTTGTGGCGTAAACGAAACTTCGAAGAATTTGGTGAATTTGACAACTTTGCATAGAACGGCATGGTCACAGATCGCTTGGCCCTACTAATGCAATCATACATCCAAAAACCCCCGATATCCTCCGCAAATACGGCTGCAAGGCGGGTAAATAATTAAAAGCAAAAGGGAAAATATCTTCTGATTAATCAAGGGCTCTAACCATTTCTAAATATGCATCGGGATCCTCATTGGCATGATGCCACAGGCGGTTGAAATAAGGGACTTTCATCAGGTAGACAGATGAGGCAGTTATCTTTGCGTTGTTTACTTCCTCATCTATCCAGCTTTCCAATGAATTAGGCTGGTTCCATTTTTTTCTCAAAGCAATACAAGTGGCCTTGAATGATAGTATGGAGTCTTTTTTACGTTTTTGAAGTATGGCATCTGAATCGTTGTTTCCGTTTTTGTAGATTAAGCTAAGTTTGTTCTTTGTTTCTTGAAGGAGACTACGGAACTCATCTCTTCTTTTCAGTTTTTGCCGATACTGCTCCAATTGTTTCTCCTCACCCTTTTCTTTTAACCATAGTTGCACGCATTTTTGTGCAAAGGCAGTTGCGAAGCTTTCATTAAACATCGTATCCCCTTTTAAGTAGTAGGTGCGGTGAGTCAGTTCGTGAAATAACGTTTCAGCCAACTCCTCATCGGAGTCATCAAGGAAGGTGCTTAACAGGGGGTCGCTGAACCATCCTAGTGTTGAATAGGCAATTGCTTCTCCTACGTATACATCGAACCCCTGACTATGAAGTTTGGCTGAGTACTCTTTTGCCATTCGCTCCTTAAAGAAGCCCCTGCTCTGGTACTCGCCGACAATGGGGTATTTCCATGTTTGAAGTTTCGTGGAGAATGTAGGGGCAGCATACACTACCCATACAGCAACTGAGCGGTCTAAACGCTTGTATTTGGAGTAAGCTTTGCCAACGTTTAGGCTGAGCTTTTTCTCGGCGAATTCTTTTAATTCAGTAACTAACTCAAGTTGTCGCCTAAGTTCTTTGTTGGTTTCATCCTGCTTAATTGCCTTTCGGATTGGAGTCAGTCCCGTTGTAAGTTGGAGATGTCCGACAACAGCATGTGAGTAATACTTGGCGGTTGAGCAACCCGTAGGCCCCATGGCAACAAAAACCAAAAACAAAAATGATATAAGTCTGGATAAAAACATCAGCGACTCCTTCACAAAACTGCCAGAGCTTAGGCTTGGTGAACAGTTTAGCTTTCAAAGTTCAGGAGTTGTAGAATTGTATTTGGAGCTGTTCAGCAGTGAGCGCTTTGCACCAGGTGATAATTACAATATCCTCTTCTTAACCTTTTTGGATCAATGTTGAAATGAATCACCTCCTGCTCACAACAATTGCAGCTGTACTGTTGGTTTTTTTTGGGGAGTCAAAGGAGTCGCCTCTGTCTGTTGAAGTTAAAAAGATAGAGCAGATGCCTGAAAAATCGGGGGTGTCCATCATGACTTTCAACACTGAGTGGCTTCTGGGAAGTCAGACTCAGGTGGAGGCGTTGAAGAAGAAAGGTATCTGGGGATTAGAGAACAAAGACACAGAATCTGAAATCGAACAGCAACATCAGTCAGTTGCCACCATTGTTGCAAGGCACGCTCCAGACATCCTTTGCCTACAGGAGGTAATCAACGAGGTTGCAGCCAAGCGACTCCAGAAGGCTCTCCAGGGCAAGGGCCTGCAATACGCCCTTCATTTCCTCGAGAGCCGTGATACCCATCTGGAGCAGGACGTTGTGTTTCTCACAAAAAAAAGCAGCAGGAATATCACCAACATCAAAGTTTCTCATCCGATTGATCCTGTTTACCCATCGAAATGTATAATTCTTACCTGCCTTATCAACGGCGAGCAGACCGCCATCATCGGCCTGCACCTAAAGGCAGTTCCCACTGAGCCGAGGGCGGTGGCTAAGAGGGAGAAGCAGGCTGACGCAGTTGTGAAGCAGCTTAACAGGCTTTCTGTTGCTGGTTATGCCACCTTGGTGCTTGGGGATTTAAATGATTGGGATCCCATTGTTCCAGATTCAGATCCTAGCGAACAGGCGACTCCCACTTCACAGGCCTTGAAGAAGATGAAGGACTACGTTCCTGGGGGTAACAATGAACTGGTGAATAGCCTCAAGTGGGTTAAGCCAATCGAGAAGAGGTACACCTACAACTACAAAGGTTCAAAGACGGTGCTGGATCACATCCTCCTGCCTCTTGGTTGGCAGGATAGAGTCTCTGGAGTGACAATCGACCACGACAGACCTGATGGAGCAAGCGACCATTGGCCGGTTATTCTGGACTTAAGTTGGTGAAGAATTGAAAGCTAAAGGCAAATGAATCTATTTTAACTCATTAGTTTTTATGAATGTTGAAAGAGTGAAATATGTGATCTGGGCAAACGACATGGAGCGTGCCTTAAATTTTTACGAGTCTGTTTTTAATGGCCAAATAGTCAAACGCTCAGAGGTGATTTCTGAAGTGGCGGTTGCGGGTACTACAATCGGAATCCACGGTGGGGGTGAAGGGAATGTTACTTGGACCGGAATGACCTTTCAGGTGGCTGATGTTGTTCAAGGGGCTTCAGAAGTTAAAGCCGCTGGAGGAGCAATGACTAAGGAACCTCAAGAGGAAAACGGAGAACCCCCGCACCTAGCAATGTGCCGTGATCCTGAAGGGAACGAATTTATGCTTACCAGGAAACGCAGTTAAAGGGTTGCCACTGTCCTTAAATATTTTCTTCAACTGCGTATTGCTTCAACAACTCCATATCAACAAATTCAGTTACACTCAGATGGCAGCTTCCCAAGATGATTCCCGGAGCCATACCCGCCTTCTCTGCCTCTATCCAGCGTCCCATGCACAAACACCACCTGTCACCGGCTTTAAGCCCTGGGAATTGAAATTCAGGAATCGGAGTAGATAGGTCGTTACCAGCTTCAGCGCTGAACTCCAAGAACTCATCGGTCATCACTACACAGACTGTATGCATCCCCCTGTCATCAGCGCAGGTGTCGCAAAGGCCATTACGAAAAAAACCTGTCACGGGATTTTTTGAGCAGGGTTCTAATTGCCCTCCAAGAACGTTAGACGCCATAGGTGCAAACTAGCAAGGAACACGCTTGAGACAAAGAAAACTAGGAGTGTGGAAACCGACTCCTTTTTTGCGAAAATTTTCCTTACCTTAAAACCCATAACTACTCTTTTGGCCCTCCAAACGACCAACCCCCGGTTTCGGATCACTTTAGACCACTTGAAGTTCGTATTTAAAACGGCTTGAAAACTGCGCTTAGCGCGGTGACTCTCGTGGTAGCAAGAAATCAATGCCTTGAATTTAATTCATTGCTCCTTCATTCAAGCCAACGTGACCTAGTCGCACTCGGCAAGGTGAACGGCTACGAGTTCCCGGTGGAAGAACTCGAATGTAAAGACACGACGAAATCGCAGGCCTCCTCCGCAAACACGGTAGCAAGACGGATGAAGAATTGAACTTCAGCGGCAAATGATACACCACCTTCTTAAAATAAGCATAGCTGTGGAGGGGCTGATTGAGTGACCGTTTATGTTTGGTTTTTTTAAAAAACGACATCGGAAGAAAATTCGAGAGGGAGATTTCCCCGACGCTTGGGCGAAAATCCTGGAAACGAACTTCCCCATCCACAGGCACCTCTCGGCGGCGGACCAGCGGGAGTTGCAGGGGCACATCCTTGTTTTTCTTGACGAGAAAATGTTCGAGGGCTGCGGTGGGCTTGTAATCGATGACGAGATCCGGGTGACCATCGCCGCGCAGGCCTGCATCCTGTTGCTGCACCGCGAGCCGGCCTACTACCCGACGTTGCGCACGATCCTCGTTTACCCCAGCTCGTACCTCGCGAAGCATCCTAACGATGAAAAAAAGAAGGATCATCGCCTTGGCGAGTCATGGCAGTTCGGACCAGTCGTGCTCGCTTGGGACTCTAGTCGGCGCGGCGGTAAAAATGCCTTTGACGGCCACAACGTCGTGATGCACGAGTTCGCGCATCAGCTTGACCAGGTTGACGGCGCGGCCGATGGCGCGCCCACGCTTGGCCAAGGAGAGGAGCGGGGCCAGCGCAGGCAACTTTACCGCTCGTGGGCTATGGTGTTCAGCCGCGATTTTGAGTGCCTGCAGAAGAAGGCGGCTAAGGGCAAGAGGACCGTGATCGACCACTATGGCGCAACGAACCCGGCGGAGTTTTTCGCGACAGCCACCGAGGCCTTCTTCGAGAAACCACGGCAATTGAAAAAGAAAAGGCCGGAGCTCTATGAAGAACTCCGGGCCTATTACAAGCAGAACCCCGTGGCGTGGCACGAGAGTCGTGATCGTTAAAAAATCTAATCGCCTACCAGTTGTCTCGGCGTCCGCCGCCGCTCCGACCGCCACCCCGACCGCCGCCACCACCATTGCCGCGATCCTCACGCTGCCGGGCCTCGTTCACGGTTAGTTTGCGTCCCATGAAATCCTGACCGTCGAATTTCTCAACGGCAGCCTTTGCTTCCTCGTCACTGGAATAAGTCACGAAGCCGAAACCCCGTGACCTCCCCGTGTCACGATCATTTACGATCACTGCATCAGTGATCGCGCCGCATTCTCCGAAAGTCTCCCGGAGATCGTCATCTGTGGCATCCCAGTTCAGGCCGCCTACGAATATTTTATTTCCCATAATAACCTTTTTTCGGCGATAATCCAGACTGGTAAATCGCCACTCGGCGGTGAAGGTGAAGCCGGCTCCAGCACTTGGCAAGCGGTAAAGGTTAGCCCGATGTGATTTTTGTGAACGCCGGTGCCCTCATTGATTGTGAGGGTCTCGGCCGCCCCTTGTAGCGATAAATAAGGTCGGGATGGGGAATACCAAGCAGGTGCAGCACCGTGGCTGGTGGGTCGTGCAGATGCAGACGATCCTCCGTCGCCCAGGAACCAAGGCAGGGCCACCCAGCAACTCACACAAAATGGCCAAGAGACTTAAATAACTAATTAAAATGCACTAAAAAATTTGCTATTTTCTCCGAGTTCACGTTTCCCATAAAATAAATCACACCACTTGACCAAGCGCCTGACTTGGTATTGCACGACGGGACGTAGCGAAGTAAACTTCAATCATTCACTCCTTTTGACATGAACACTTCCTCCACTTCACGAACACCCCGACGGCAGTTTATCAAATCCTCTAGCGTCTCAATCAGTACCCTGGCCACTGTTCACCTGACTAGCGGTCTGCGTGCCGCCAGCCCCAATGAAAAGGTGTCTCTGGGCATCATCGGCCCGGGTGGCATGGGTCGCAATCACATCGTGAATATCAATAAGCGAAAGGACGTCGAGATCGCGTTTGTCTGCGATCCTGATACAAGCCACCAGGCTAACGCCGCGAAGTTGGTCGAGTCCGGTACCGGCATCAAACCGAAGCAGGTGGGCGACCTCCGGGAAATACTGGAGGTGAAAAGTGTGGACGCCGTTTTCATAGCCACGCCAGATCACTGGCACGCACCAGCTGCCATCCTCGCCGCAGAGGCCGGCAAACATGTCTACGTGGAGAAGCCTTGCTCGCACAACGTCCACGAGGGGCGGCTTATGATAGAGGCGGCGAGGCGTAACAAGCGTGTCATGCAGGTGGGCACCCAGTCGCGCAGCACCAAGCATGTGATGAAGGCGATGGAGCTTTTGCACAATGGAGCGATCGGCCGTGTGCTGGTGGCCAAGGCATGGAACAGCCAGAAGCGCTCGTCAATTGGTAAGGCTGCGCCCAGTGCACCGCCATCTCATCTTGACTTTGAGACGTGGCTTGGTCCAGCTTCGAATCTGCCGTACCAGCGGAACATGCTACATGGTATCTGGCGTTGGTGGCGTGCGTTTGGCACCGGCGACATGGGGAACGATGGTGTGCACGACCTCGATATCGCCCGCTGGGGCCTCGGTGTCACGACACACCCGAGACGAATAGCCGCATTGGGCGGAAAATATTTCTTCGATGATGACCAACAGTTTCCCGACACACAAAATGTTCTATTTGAGTACGCACCGAGCGCCGAGGATGGCCGGCCACGACAACTCATTTTCGAGCAGCGCATATGGGCACCTTACTTTGAGCAGGGTTACGAGAACGGCAACGCCTTTTATGGGACGAACGGGTTCATGCTACTAGGCAAGCACGGCGGCTGGAAACTGATCGGACCCCGTAACAAGTTGCGCGAGCAGATGAGCGGCTCCCCGGATCTACGGGCGCATCACGACGATTTTTTCCGCTCTATCCGTGAAGGCGGCACGCCAAACGCCGACATTGAGATCGGCCATCTCTCGTCGTCACTTTGCCACCTTGGCAACATAGCCACGCGCATTGGCCGCGTGCTAGAGTTTGATCCCAAGCACGAGCAAATCGCAGACGACGTTGAGGCAAACGCAATGCTATCGCGTGAGTACCGTAAGCACTGGGGCAAGCCAGATGGGGCTTAAGCATGATTTGCGGTTGATTACCCAGGCGTTTTCTGGCAATGAGTGTTGCCCATGAAGCGAGTTTTGTCCGTATCCCTGACAACCATCTTGGCATCTCTTGGTTTGGTTTGCATGCAGGCCGAGCCGTTGCTGAAAGCGCATTTCGCCGGTATCGATAACCTGATCAAGCACGACGACGCCAAGACGCTGCGCTCTATTTGGGCACTCAAGCAAACCCAGGCATTCCGTAACGAGGTACTCGGCAAACTAGCCAAGCGGATGGGAGGCGACAACGCCCAGCGAGAAGCGACCCTGCGAAAACTGCTGCCCGACCTCGGGCGCAGTGAGTTGTTCCTCAGTGTCGCGCCGACCGGGGACCGACCGGACGTCGCTCTCATCACGGCACTGGAAAAAAAACGCGGCGTGCTTTGGGTCAAGAGCCTTCAGCAACTGGCCAAGCAGAGCGGCAGCGAACCGCTTGAACAGACCGTGGCTGGATTCACCGGTTGGCTCGTGGACTTCGACAACGGACACACCCTTGGCTTTGGCTATGCCGACGGCTGGCTGCTGTTTGGCTCTGGGCAGGGGACACTCAACTATTTAAAAAAAGCGGCGGAGCGAATTGCTGACACCGGTCGCCCCTTCCCGGCCGACGAGGAGCACCACTTGAGCATCACGGTGGACGCCCGTTCTCTGCCCGAAGTCATCCTCGACCAGTTGCCAGAGGGGGCGAATACCATCCGCATCACCTCGCGCCTGAAGAAGGATAATTTGTACAACAAGGTCGTCCTGGAGTTCACCGAGCCGCTGCCGGCCGGCGTGCCGAAATGGGAAATCCCGACGCGTACCATCACCGAGCCGCTGGCCAGCTTCACCGCTGCGCGCGGCGTGGGCCTGCGCACCGCTCAGCCGATCCTCACGCTGCTCGGGCTGCATGCAGCCAACGACCAGTTCTTCGCTTGGTCGCAGTCGCGCACGAAGTTCCAGTCGTTTTTCTCTATGAAAGTCGATGCACCAAAAGAGTCTATCTCCGGCTTGGCCAAGCGCATTGGCAACTTCAAAAAACCCGGCGGTGAGGGGGAAAAATTCATCGGCCAAGTCGTGCATGACGCTAAAAAACCAGCACTCACCTGGGGCAATGTGCCATTGTTCGCGCCTTACGTCACCGTCGGCAACTCGGACGACAAGGGCTATATCGTCGGCGGTGTCTTCCCACCGGATCCGGTGAAGAAACCAATCCCAGCCACGTTGCTCGCCGAGTTCACAAGCAAGGAAAATCTGGTCTATTACAACTGGGAAATCACCGGCCAACGACTCGAAAAATGGAACCTACTAATCCAGTTCGCCGCCATCCTATCCGACCGGCGCGAGCAACTCGTCAACAACACCAAGGGCATTGAGTTCCTCACCGCGTTGCGCCCGAAGCTCGGTAACACCATCACCGATGCAACTATCGACGGTAACCGGCTCACGATCACCCGCAAGTCGCAACTGGGCCTGACAGCTTTCGAGCTTTCCCTGCTTTCCCGCTGGCTGGACAACCCCCGTTTCCCCACGCCAACACTGGAGTGGCCGCCCGCTCCGGCCAAGCAACGCACGGCCAAGCCGAAGCAGCCCACGAAGGCCACCGATAAAAAGTAACAGACGAAACGGTGCTGCGACTCGGCGTCAATATCGATCATGTGGCCACGCTGCGGCAGGCACGCTATCGAGGCTTAGACCAAGGCGAACCGTGCCCCATTGACGCCGTCCGCCAAGTCGAGGCCGCCGGCGCGCACGGCATCACCGCCCATCTGCGCGAGGATCGTCGGCACATTCTCGACCGCGATATCTGGGGCATCCGCGAGGCATTACAAACGAGGCTCAATTTCGAGATGGCCAATACGCCGGAGATGCTCGATATCGCCCTGCGCCTCAAACCGCAAGCCGTCTGCCTTGTGCCGGAAAACCGCACCGAGGTCACCACCGAAGGCGGGCTGGATGTCGCCGCCCAAGTCGATGCCATCGCCGCAACAGCAACCACTCTTGGCCAAGCCGGCATCGAGGTGAGCCTGTTCATCGATCCCGACCCCTTGCAAATCAAGGCAGCAGCAGCGACCAGCAGCCCGTTCATCGAGTTGCACACCGGTGCCTACGCGGAGGGATACAGCGACGTAGCCAAGCGCACCGCCGAGCTGGAGCGCTTGGCCAAGGTTGCTGAACAGGCCAAGTCGCTTGGCCTCGGCGTCAACGCCGGCCACGGCCTCAACTACGAAAACACGCGCGGCATTTTCGCTGTGCCGCACCTCAACGAATTGAATATCGGCCACAGCATCGTCAGCCGTGCCGTCACCGTTGGCCTTGGCCAGGCAGTACGCGAAATACTTGAGCTAATGGACGGCTACCCCCAGACGGAATGATCCTCGGCGTCGGCATTGACATTATCGAGATCGGGCGCATCCGCGACTCGCACCAAAGATTCGGTGACCGTTTCATCGAGCGGATCATGGTCCCCGCCGAGATCGACTACTGCCTAAAGCACAAAGACCCCGCGCCAAGCCTAGCCGCACGCTTCGCCGCCAAAGAAGCGATCTCCAAGGCATTTGGCATCGGTATCACCGCCGAGCTAAGCTGGCTCGACATGGAAGTCGCCCACCGCGACACCGGCGCGCCATACCTCATCCTGCACGGCAAGGGGAAGGAACTGCTCGAGGCTCGCGGTGGCAGCAACGTCCATTTGAGCCTCAGCCACACCACCCACCAAGCCACCGCAATGGCCATCCTCGAGGGGTGATAGTGCGGCGGCTTGATCAACCCAACAACTCGATCATCCTGGGCCGGGCTGGAGTGAGGTTTTTATAGTCGGCGATAGCGTCGGGCATCGTTTGCAACGCCTCGAGCAGGCCAAGCCGCGCCCGCTCATCGGCACGGATTTCAGCCAGAGGGATAACCTCCAGCCGGATGCCGAACAGAATGCCGCCGGTCTCCGGCAGTGCAACCAACGCCTGCCGCTCGACGCGAAACCACACATCCCCCAAGCCGATGTCCGGCTTGAGCACGGGCAAACCAAGCGCCGGATGCTGGTTCAGTTCAGGGCTGGCAGTGAGGCCCCAGTTGGCGCGGAGCCACGCTTGGCCGGGCGGCATCTTGGTCAGGAAACCGCGCGCCTTGTCGCCGAGTTTTTCGTTGAGCGACGGTACCACTGCGTGAATCCAGTCCAGCGGCCGGCCTACTTTTTCCTCGAACGCCCAAGATGACGGAAAACAGACACAACCGCCGAGCAGCAACGGCATACCGTCGGCGTTGGGTGCAAGCAGCATGAAGTCCGGAGCAAGACCTTGGCCAAGCGTTGGCAGCTTGGCTGAGATGCCCCAGACTGAAAGCAACTGGGCGAACTCCGCCAGTAGCGGCTCGCCTTCCGGCAGCAGGACGCTGTGGCGTTCGGGATGGTCAGCGATATTTTTTTGGCGCTGGACCAACAGCGCGGCATCACCGGGGTAGCTGCGGAAAAAATGTGCTGGTTTTCCGCGTTCCAACCCCATGCGAAACTCAAACTTGCCGGGATAAAATAGGTTGTCCATCAGTCGAAATTGACCCTCCTTAGAAGCATGATGCCAAAATCGGGGCGGCTTGGCCATGTAAAGAGGTTGCCAATCGGGCTTTTGCTGGTACTGTCTTTTGTCAGCCGGTAGGCGAGTTGAATTTGTCTACCCACCGGCGCGTCCCTCTGCCTGTTTGCGTGGATAAACCTAAATTCAACTATTTTCGGGACGGTATTTTTATCGTCGTTATCCTTCTTGCCGTGCTATCGTTCGAGTTGTTTTCCGGCACCAGCGGGGAGGTTCGCACCTACAATGTGCCGAAAGAACAATCGGTCCGTACCGCTATGCCCGGAGCCAAGCCGAATCCAAGTTCGCTGATTCAGTTTGCCAAGCCGGAGGACTGGGTTGACAACACTGATGCGTCGGGGCTTGCGACACTCTCTTTTGAACTGCCCGGAAATGCCGGAGTCAGTGCCATCCCGTTGCCAGCGCGGCTGGCGGAAAACCCGATGATAGTCAACATGTGGCGCGAGCAGGTAGGTCTCGAACCGGTGGATGAAGCCTTGGTGAAAGGGCTCACCACGCCGATTATGATCGGTGGTAGCATGGGCCGACTGTTTGACTTCGCCGGCACCAATCCGCTCGCGGGCCGGGATGATCCGCCGCGTATCGTCTCCGCGTCAGTCGTGCTTGGCCAAGTCGGCTGGTTTTTCAAGTTGTCCGGCTCAGCCGACGCGGTCGAGCCTCAGTTCGCCTCCTTCACAAATTTTATCGCGACGCTCAAGTTCCGACCGGCGGCAAGCGAGGTGAACTTTGATAAAATAATGGCGGAGGCAAGGCAGGCCAATCCGCCACCGCCTACACCCGCTGCTGTTGCCCCAGAGTGGACCAAGCCGCCCGGTTGGGCCGAGCTTCCTCCTACCGCCATGCGCCTGGGCAATTTCACCGCCGGGGGCGGCAAAGCGGAGATCACTGTGATGACGTTCCCCGGTAACGTCGGCGGGCTGTTGGCTAACGTCAACCGCTGGCGCGGCCAAGCGGGGTTGTCCCCAGTTGAAGCCACCGGCTTGGCCAAGGCGACAGAGCAAGTGAGTATCGCCGGCACAAAGGCTACGCTGGTCGAGGCTATCGGTGCCGACAACGGTTCACTGAGCGTTTATCACCCGGCGGAGGGCCAAACGTGGTTTTACAAAATGAGCGGGCCGAGCGTTGTTGTCACTGCTGAGAAAGGAGCGTTCATGGAATTCGTCCAGTCCATCAGGTTACCAAAACCGTAAATCGTGATGCCGTTACTCAAGCAGTTTGTCCAGTTTTGGTGCTCATTGCGCCTAACCGTGACCTGCCTCATCGGGGCGATGGTGCTAGTGTTTGTCGGCACGCTGGCACAGGTGGACCAGGGACTTTACGATGCGCAGAAAAAATATTTCCGCAGCTATTTTCTCGTGCCGGAAAGCATCGGCGGTGCGGGCTGGGCGCAAATTCGAGTCGGTAGTTCGCAGTGGATACAGCCAGAACATTGGAACGAAATCGAAGGTTCTCAGTTTAGCCTGATGGACTTTGAGGCCGTACACGACGGCCAGCGGGCGGCCATCTCAGTCACCAAGCTGGCCAAGAATGCGGGAGGAGAACTGGCCAACGTCAACCGCTGGCGCAAACAGATCGGCCTCGAGGAAATCGAGCTAGCGCAACTCGAAAAAACAAAACAGCCGTTCGCAGTGGACGGTAACCCTGGAACGTTCGTCGAGTTGAAGGGAACTCGTGATGGCAAGCCTGCCACGACGCTGGGCGTCATTCATACCATCACCTATCGGACGCTACCAGAGACCTGGTTTTACAAGATCACCGGAGATACCGCTGCGGTAGTGAAGGAAAAGGATGCCTTCCGTGACTACGTGCGGTCGGCCCGCTACCCGGTGATGTTCAAGTTTCCTTTCGTAGGCGGCTACCTCCTGGGTATCACACTGCTGGTCAATCTGCTCGCTGCTCACTTTCAGCGGTTCAAGTTCTCCCGGAAAAAGATCGGCATTTTCATGACGCACGCCGGGCTGATTTTTATGCTGCTTGGCCAGTTGGTCACCGACAAGTTCCAGGTCGAAAGCAACCTTCGGCTCGAGGAGGGCCAGACCAAGGGCTACTCCATCAGTGGCAACGAGTGTGAACTGGTGATTATCGACAAAAGCAAGCCGAACACGGACACTGTCGCTGCTATCCCGGCAGAGGTACTCGGCAAAAATAAAATCTACCCGGCTGGCAGCCTACCATTCGAGGTGACCGTGTTGGACTACTTTACGAACTCCGACCTTGGACAGCTTGGCCAAGAGCAGCCAAACAAAGCCACTCACGGCAAAGGACTTGAGTTGGCAGCGATCGACAAGGAATCAGTCACATCGCTCGAGGAGGTCAACTTTCCTGCCGCGTATATCCAGCTCCGATCCACCGATGGCATCGAGCTTGGCACCTGGATGGTCTCTGCGCTATTCGGCGCACTCCGCCAACCAATCCCAGAGCAGACCTTCGAGCACGACGACAAGGAGTACGAGCTAGCCTTGCGCTTCAAGCGCTACTATACGCCGTACGACATCGAATTGATCGATTTTAAACACGACAAGTTTCAAGGGACGGAAAAGGCGCGTAACTTCTCAAGCCTAGTAACCGTGCGAGACCGCGCCAGCGGAGCTGAGCGCGAGTTTGACATCTGGATGAACCATCCGCTTCGCACCCACGGCAAGACCTACTTTCAGGCCAGCTTCGACCCGGAAAACGATAAGGCCACCGTTTTACAGGTTGTCCGCAATCCCGGCTGGCTCACACCGTATATCTCCTGCGCGCTGGTCGGCCTTGGGCTACTCATCCAGTTTTTGACCCACCTGTTTTCGTTCAATAGAAAACGAAAGGCCGCCGCATGAAA
>Ga0115011_10000920_pt1 | contig 22005 bp, 15 predicted proteins | sample TroAtlMetagenome_2_FD_88705 | JGI IMG/M metagenome (GOLD analysis project Ga0115011, IMG submission 88705) | Marine eukaryotic phytoplankton communities from Atlantic Ocean - Tropical Atlantic ANT8 Metagenome | ecosystem: Environmental > Aquatic > Marine > Oceanic | place: Tropical Atlantic...
GCTTGGAATGATGTATGGATATGTCCGGATGACAGAGGGCATATTCAAGCAACAGGAGTAGATGATAAGGGCCGTTTACAATATCGATACCATCCAGAATGGATCGAAATCAAAGCAATAATGAAATTTGATGGAATTTCTGGGTTTGCTGAAATTTTACCTGGTTTAAGATCACAAATAAATAAAGATTTGAAATTAAAAGAAATGACATTGGAAAAGGTAAGTGCATTGGTAGTTCGACTGATGGATCTTTACTATATTCGAGTCGGTAGTGATGAATATGCAAAGTCAAATGAATCATACGGATTAACTACCTTGAAAGAAGGACATTTCAAACGAATTACTGGTAAGAAAGCAGAAGGAAAACATGATGCAAAATTTTCTTTTACGGGTAAATCTGGAAAAGATTGGAACATCATGATTGAAGATGATGATTTAGTTCAAATGATTCTTGAAACCAAAAAGCTTGGCGATGAGGACAAAGACCAGGATCTATTTTATTATCATAATTTAGAAACTGATAATCATAACGATTTGAAAGCAGATCATATCAATTCCTATATTCGAGAAGTAACAGGTAAATCCTTCACTGCTAAAGATTTCAGAACATGGGCTGCTTCGTGGAAATGTGGCTCACGATTAGCAAGCGTTGCTTCGGGAATTTCTGGAAAAGAATTAGATTCATGGTTACAGAAATTAAAGCAGGTAGAAGCAATTGAGAAATTAATTTCCGAAGATGGAGAAATTCCTATCGATAATGAAACCGATCGGAATAAAGCAATGTTGGCAGTAATTGATACAGTAGCGGCTGATTTAGGAAATACAAGAGCAGTCTGTCGTTCGTCATACATTCATCCTTTTTTCATGGACTCATTCATAGATGGTTCTCTTAAGTCCAAGTGGGATGAAGCAAAAAAGAAAGGTACCATCAAGGGAATGGAAAAGGACGAAGCAACTGCACTTCATGCTCTACGGAGTTAAACACACGAAAGGGGTATAATCCTCGGTTGGTAAGAATGTACTATGGGAGAGCGAATTGAACGAGATACAATGGGAGAATTGAGCGTCCCAAACGATCGCTATTGGGGGGCTCAAACTGCTCGGTCGTTGATGAATTTTGATATCGGTAGCGACTTGATGCCTAGAGAGGTAGTCCGTGCCTTTGGAATATTAAAGCAGGCCGCTGCGAGAACCAACAAGGATTTGGGGACGCTAGATTCAAATTTAGCGGATTTAATTATTTCAGCAGCATCTGAAGTTGTTTCAGGCGATTTAGATGGCCATTTCCCTCTCAGCGTTTGGCAGACAGGATCTGGAACTCAATCAAATATGAACGCAAATGAAGTAATTGCAAACCGTGCTATTGAGATGGCGGGCGGAGTTTTGGGAAGCAAAACTCCAATTCATCCAAATGATCATGTCAACAAGGCTCAATCTAGTAATGATACATTTCCAACTGCGATGCATATTTCTGCTGCTGAAACAATATATCACCATGTTTTGCCTTCTGTCAGAGCGCTACGAGATGCATTGGCCGAAAAGGCAGATGAATGGCAGGATATTGTCAAGATAGGGCGAACTCATTTGATGGATGCAGTACCCCTTACATTGGGGCAAGAAGTAGGTGGATGGGTTGCTCAATTGGATGGTTCAATCAACAGAATAGAATCAGCATTGGAAGATTTATTCGAAATTGCATTGGGTGGAACTGCTGTTGGAACCGGTCTAAACACACATCCAGAATTTGCTGAAAGAGTAGCTGCCGATATCGCTTCTCAAACTGATTTACCTTTCCGTTCAGCAGAGAATAAATTCGCCCAACTAGCTGCACATGATTCTATTGTAGCAATGAGTGGTGCCCTTAGTGTATTAGCAGTTTCACTGATGAAAATTGCAAATGATGTACGATGGCTTGGGTCCGGACCTCGTAGTGGCCTTGGTGAATTGGAGTTACCAGCGAATGAACCAGGATCTTCAATAATGCCTGGTAAGGTCAACCCAACACAATGTGAGGCATTAACAATGGTTTGCACTCAAGTGATGGGGAATCATACCGCAGTTACTGTTGGGGGCTCTCAAGGTAATTTTGAACTCAATGTATTCAAGCCAATGATGATTTTTAATCTCCTCCATTCTGCTACATTACTTACTGATTCTTGCCGTTCCTTTAGGGAGAAATGCATCGAAGGCCTTCAACCTAATCGCAATAATATTCGTGAACATCTTGACAACTCATTGATGCTTGTAACTGCACTAAACAACCATATTGGTTATGATGCTGCAGCTAAGATTGCAAAGAATGCCCATGAAAATGGATTGACCTTGAAAGAAAGCGCACTTGAACTTGAATTACTTACTAGCGATCAGTTTGATGAGTGGGTCCGGCCAGAAGATATGACTGGACCCAAGTGAACTTCTGATTAGAAGAGAAAATATAGGCGCTTCACTTTGAACAATTTAGAAAAGCGCATTTGGTCAACAAAATGACCGTAATGATTGATTAGCAGAAGGTATGGGATTTGAATCGTCCAATGAGGACAGGTGGGAGCGAGCAGAGGGGGTTCTGCTTGGGGGCTTCGCCCCCTCTGCTCAACTCCGCGGTGACGATCTTTCTTCTCAGGTTGGTTACCCTTCCTTTGATTCCAGTTCGTCTTTCCAGTTGACTCAAAATCCACGCAAGCGCTTTTTTTTTGTCTCCCACATTTGTTCCCTTTGAGTCGCCTCTCTGTTCACTCTTGCATACCGGATTTGGACCGAGCCGTCTTCGCACTAGGCGTTTTTTGCGTTCTCCTCGTTCAGCCTAAGCTTCCCGATTTGTTCCAGCATTGATTGCTCTTTGCTGTCGTATCCAGGTCTCTCATGTTGATCGACCTTTCCGTCCACTTGTTTGACCAAGTGTCGGAACCACTCAGGTTTGTAGTTCCGGACCGGAGTCCCCGCAATGAGTTGCCCCATCACGCCACTCCCCCGGAGCGGTAAGTTACGATAAACGAAGGTAGTCTAAAAACATTTGCACAAAAAAGGCCATTTCCAGCAGAAAATAACCTCAATAGACCCTGTTTTCCACTGGAAATAATGTTATTTTTCACTCTCGGAGTTTCCGTAGTCGTTCTAGCATCTCAAAACGCTGCACATCTCCCTCTTCATCCGATTTTTCATTTTCTCGAATTCTTCTCGTTAGCATCTTTTCTTCAATGGCAATTATTCTTCCATCATCCAATCCAACCACTGTCATCCCCTTTGCGTTTGCAATATCTCGAATTCTGGAATTGGCTTTAATTTTCAATTTTATATTCGAAGATTCATTTTTCCGGTTTGCATTAATGAGAAGACTACCATTATTTGTAGATGTTACAATCCAGAAGTTTACCAATCCATCCGATGTGCTTCCATCAATAATATTCAAAAATTCAGGATGGCCTTCTGAGTCCAAAACCTCTAGGCTATTCTCTTCTTCTCCATCTTTGTTCAAACAAATTATCTGTTTATTTTCTAAACAAATCAAAATTTGTTCGTTATTGCTTGATATGTCAATAATTGCAGAGCCATGTTTTTTGTTTAGTTCTAGATTCGTGATGTTCCCCTTTTCATCTATTTTTGTTATCATTCCATTTGAATGTCCTAAGTAAAACGGAGGTAAATGTGATCCACATAATACTGGTGAATCATGAATTGAATTATGTTTATGCATCAACTTACCCTTTTTTTCAGTTAATTCTAGGACACCAGTCTTTGGTCTACCAAGCCCAAAGAATGCCTTACCTTCTTCAAACGGATGAATCGACCATGGTCTTTCGTCTAAGATATATTTTTCAACGATTTCTCCGGAATCAATTAGGCTGATAGCCGACTCCATGAAATCATTCAGTTCTATATCATATACAGATGATACAATCCATGCACGATTCTCTCCATCAAGCTCAATCAAATCAGTTGACCCATCAAATTCAATATTCCATTTGATTGACCCATTTTCGTAATCTATACCTATTGCTTCTCTTCCTGCAATACACCAAAGCATCGCTCCATCTGTTGAAAGACGAATTCCTGCGACTCGATCTCCCAAATTAGTCTCCCACAGAATATCTCCTTCCCGAGACCAACAAATCATCATTCCATTCCAATCTCCACCGATGATTTTCATATCATCGATATACACTGTAGAAACACTATTCTCAAGGGACCTTTCCATCCAAGCAACGGCTTCAATTGGCCGTTCGACAGTATTCCCCATACTCTTCCTTATCGGGGATATCGCATAAGGTCGCGCTATACTTGCATATCAAAAATGATAATTATGCAAGTCCGTAGATTATTCCAATTTTATTTTTCAAGTAATCCACGAATGGTTCTGGAATGGGTGCATCTCCAGTAGCTTCTTCAATTAAATCAGCAGGAGTGAGTATGGATCCACGATGATGCACATTTGTTCTCATCCATTCTAGTAATGGTGAGAATGACCCCTCTTTCCAATCATCTTCAAGAGTATGTCCTTCGGATTCTAAATCATTTCTAGCTGCTTGAAGTAATTGGGCAGAATACAAATTTCCTAGAGTGTATGTTGGAAAATAACCGAATGCTCCCATAGACCAATGAATATCTTGCAAGACTCCCTGCTTTCTATCTGGAGATCGAATTCCTAAATATCGTTCATACATGTCATCCCATGCATCAGGCAACGCATCAATTTCAAGTTCACCCGAAATCAATAACTTCTCCACTTCGTACCTAATCATGATGTGAAGATTGTAGGTGGCTTCGTCAGATTCAACACGAATTAGTGACGGTTCTACTTGATTTATTGCTCTCCATAACATTTCGGCAGTAACTCCTTCCATATTTTTTGGAAAATGTTCTTTCCACATAGGTAGTGACCATTCACAGAATGCTAAACTTCGTCCAACTTGATTTTCCCACAATCGACTTTGACTTTCATGAACTCCCAATCCATTGGCATGTCCTGATGGTTCAAAATCAAGATTCCTCGGACGTCCTTGTTCATACAAAGCATGTCCTGTTTCATGTAATGCCCCAAAAATAGCCCCCCAAGGTTCCTTCAAATCATAACGTGTAGTCCATCTTACATCATCTGGGTTAGCCCCTCCACAGAATGGATGAGTTGATTCATCTCTTCTCCCTGCTTGGAAATCAAAACCAACCGCTTCTGAAAGTGCATGACTGAGTTTCTGTTGACCTTCAATAGACCACTCATGTCGATATACCCAATCGTTTGAATTATCTCCTGATTGATTTACAGATTGAATTAATGGAACTGAAGAATCTCTCAATCCTGCAAATAGAGGATCAAGACGAGCAACAGTAAGTCCTGACTCGTATAAATCAAGCAGAGCATCATATTTTTCGTTTTCATATCCTAGTAGATCAGCTAACTCTCTAACCAAATCAATCATTGTGGATAAATCATCACGAAAAATGGAGAAATCATTTTTTTCACGTGCTTCAGTCCAGGATACAATTGATTTTGATTTATGTCTAGCCATTCTTTCAACAAATTCTGATGGTTGTTTCGTCGCTTTATCATACGCGTCTCTAACCAATCGTAGGTTTCCTGAACGAACAGGGTCTTTTCCATCGTTTTCATTTTCAGCCTGTGACAATAAATCCCCCATTTCTGGATCAATCATCAATCGATGTCTTGTTTTTGATAGCCATGCCATTTGTTCTGCTCTAAGTGGAGCTGCCTTAGGTGGCATCATTACTTCTTGATCCCACCCCAATAATCCCGAAATTTGTCCAATTGTTTCGATATCTTTCTGCTTGGCCATGAGACTCTCGTATGCACCCATGCCATTCGTTTGAGTCCACTGCCTTTCTTCCTTCCGGAAGAAGGTTCACAATCACATTAACATCATTCGAAGTTCTTCTACTGATCTTAATTCATCAAAATATACTACTTCTAAAGCATCGTATAGTTCTCTGTCATCGATTTCTTCGATAAGAGGAAGAATTTCTCTATATGTTTCACTAGCAGTCATTTCAGTTTTGTACGCCTCTTTGAGCATGATGTTGAAATCTGAAGTATGTACAATTTCAGTACTATCTCGATCAGTTGTTGCTTGTCCTCCAAGCTTAACAATTGCAGATCTTACAGTTGCGGCGTGAGTGATTGATTCAGTTACTTCATTGTTGAAATGAGTTGCTAAATTGATTCGATGAATCCCAGAAACATAAGCAGCATAGTGAGCATACATTGCAATCGCTCGTAATTCCCAAGCCAATGCTTTGTTTAATGAGTTCAAGATTTCAGAATTCGTCATGTTCTATCCTCATTCTTCGATTGAACCGGGGTTATTCAATCCATTGAATGAAGATCGGTTTAGTAATGGAATCATTGAAGCCGATGACATCGACCCAAGGTTATGCGTCAGCCCCTCCAGTCAATCCTCTTGGGGTTGCTCATTATTTTGGGTTCAGTCTCTGGCTGCTTTGGCTCTGATGAGGAATTAGAAGATGAAGAATTCAATCATTGGCTCCCTCAAGTTGAAGATAGATCTGATATGATATACGAGAATACTGATGTCTTCTCTCGTGTTTCAATCAATGGCTCTTTTGGCATAGATGAGGTTATGTCAGTTTTTGTCCCAGTTCCTGAAATAGACGCATCAGATGGTGGAGCAGGTATTACGGGTGGCGCAGAAGTGCATCTAGGATTGTGGTTACCTGTAATCGAGGGATGCGACTGGTCTTCTTCTGATATCTCAGAAGAGTGTCAAGTTCCCGTTATTGCGGAGATAGGCCCATATTACAATGATGGTGATGTTGATGCACTAACACCTGCTGACAGACTCGGTCGATTTTTGATAGAAAATTTTGTACCTCATGGTTTTGGTGTTGCCCAAGTATCTGTATTTGGAACTGGAGACTCAAATCATTGTATGGATCTAATGGGGCATGATGAGCAAGCTGGAATTAAGGCGGCAGTTGATTGGTTAGGATCTCAACCTTGGTCAAATGGAAACGTAGGAGCAATTGGCAAATCATATGATGGGAGCACACCGTGGAATGCGGCCGCTTCAGGTTCAGAATATCTTGCAACGATAGTTCCAATGTCTGGATTAATTGGAGTCCATGATTTGATGTGGAGAAATGGTAGTATGGAAGCTAGAGGAGCAATCATGCACAATGGTGTTTACGGTTCCTTTGGTTTGGATGGTGATGGCGGAGATATAGAGAATGCATGCGAAGGATACGTGGAAGGTTACTATGCTGGGCCAGCAGCATACATGACTGGAGACAATCTTGCATGGACAGGTTCTGATTATTGGGAAGAACGACATTTTCTAACAAATGCATTAGAGGTTTACAATGGGTCAATTTACATTATTCATGGAATGCAAGATTGGAACGTAGATCCGCACATGGCATTCCCTGCACATCAAATGTCGATAGATGCAGGATTTGATGTTAAGGGGCTATATGGACAATGTGCTCACGATTATCCAGATAGAGAAAGTGGGCATTCTTCACTTTCTTCCGGTAGAGGTGGAGAAGCCTATCCTTACACATTACGATGGGATTGGGCTGATGATTTGTTAGAATGGTTTGATTATTATCTAAGGGATGTTGGACCACAACCTCGCCTCATAGCAGAAATCCAAGATAACATGGGGGGCTGGAGAGTAGAATCAACATATCCTCCTGCAGATATAGATTGGATGATGATTGGAATGGATCAATGTGAAGTCCTTTCAGGTGGTGCTACCATTACATCTTCTAGTCAAACCACAATCGAATGTCCAATGTTTGAGAATGAAACTCGAATTGTTGGAACTCCAACTTTCCATGTATCTGCTCAAATTTCATTGTTGGCAACATCTGGCCATTTGTTTGTTGAGATGGTACGCGCATCAGATGGGATCCATCTAGGTCATGCAGTTATGGATCTCAGATTTCATGCCGGAGGAAAAGATGGAGAAACTCTTTCTCCAGGAAGTACAGTTTTAGCTAAAATGGAATTTTTCGGAATGGATGTTGTAGTTCCAGCAGGAGATGGAATACATCTAATTGTCAGTCAAACTGGTGAGGATTATATCCCAAGTCCAGTATCAACTCAAGCAGTTACAATCTCACTCGGTGGCGATAGTCTTCTAGGTTTGTCAACTGTTGATCGAACGTGTGAGGATCTATTTTTGCCACCAATGCATGAAATGTATCCTTCATGTAATTCGACTGAATAATTTCGTACGGTTATTCACAAACATACAATAGTGGAATAATAAGGCCTCCCAATATGGACACACCCAGTGTTCATGAAGTGGATTTGAATCGTTCAAAAGCATCTCAAATTTTTTGGTTTATTTGTGGATTTCTTTCAATGGTAATTGGATTTATTGGGATTCCCGTTCCTGGTTTACCCACAACCCCTTTGATGATTTTAGCCGCTGCTTGTTTTGCTAAATCTAATCAACGATTTTATGATTGGATAATTAATAACAGGTTATTCGGGCACCATGTGAAAAATTATCGTGAAGGTAATGGAATACCTAAGAAAAGTAAACCAATCATCTTGCTGACACTTTGGAGTTTTGTTTTGTTTGCAGTAATCATTGCTATTCCAGATACTGCCCCTTCAATCTCCAAATATTCTACATTATTTCTAGCAATTATTGGAACTATATTTATTCTTAGGATTCCAACATTGGAAGAGTAGAAAACGTTTTTTTGACAAGATTGGATAGCCCTTTAATCCAGTCTAAATTATCATTTAGACAACTCAAAATTTCTAATTCTCCTCCTCCGTGTTTTGTATAATGTTCTCTAATTTCAATGTCTAACTCTTCTAAAGTTTCTAATCCATCAGCAAGAAATGCAGGTGAAATAATAATCAGTTTTTTGATTCCCCTCTTTGCTAATTTTTCTACTATCTCTGTTGTCGAAGGCCTTAACCATTTTACAGGACCGAGTCTACTTTGGTAACTTAAAGACCAATTTTCTTGTCCTAATCCTAGTTTTTTGGTTACTGCTAATGTTGTCATCATACAATGATGCGCATAACATGATGAATTTGCATCATCGATTAAACTGCAACAATCATCAATCTTTTGACAATGTTTTCCAGTAGCATCTGAACGACGAACGTGCGATAGTGGTAATCCATGATATGAGAACAATACATGGCTCCCATTTTCTAAATGAGATTCAATAGAAGAAACAAGAGGATTGATGTATGAATCATCAGATTCAAAATGACCTAATTCTAAAATTTCCGGCTGCCAATTCATTTTTTCGAGTTCGTTATACGCACACTTGAGAGATGATACAGTTGTGGCTTGAGCATATTGAGGAAAAAGTGGTGCCAATAGTAATCGTTCCACACCCCTTTCTTTTAATTTTTCAAGTGCTGATCTAATGCTTGGATTTCCATATCTCATCCCAAATTCACAATCTGTATTAATCAGAATTTCCCCTAAGGCCTCAGTCATTCTTCGTGTATATACTCTCAATGGGGAACCATCTTCCATCCAAATGCTTTGATATCTGGGTGCAATCTTCCTAGGCCTTGAACGAAGAATAATCCCTCGAACAAGTAGATGTCTCAAAGGAGCCGGTATGTCAATAACATCAGGATCTAATAGGAATTCTCTCAGATAGTCCCTCACTGATTCAACTGTAGGATGGTCAGGAGTTCCAATGTTCATTAGTAGAACTCCTTCTCTCCCCATATCCATGGCGGGTTTGGTTACATACAAATCATTTTGTTATCTCCTTTAATTTTCCAATCATGGGCTACAACTTATTCATAATAAAGAAAATTAGGGTACATGTTGGGCGGAGCCATCCTTCCGCCAGCAGGGGATGCAACTCCAGAAGAAGAGATGATTCGATGGATTCTTTTAATCGCTGCAAGTTTAATTGCATTCGGTGTAGGCTATTACACTACAGCTCCAATAGGTAGTAGATTTTCGAAATATCGAATCGCTCCTGAAACGATTATTTTAGCACCCAGAATGGGGATGATTATTGGTGTTAGCACCATATTGATTTCAGTATTACTAGCTCCATTTTCTAATGATGTGTATGAAGGAATTATTTGCCCTTGTAATTGGACTGAAGATTTTCATAATCAGTACACTACAATGAGCATCTTAGTAGCTTATTCCCCGATGAAATACATAATTTGGGTCGGTTTCAATACTGTTGCATTTTTGGCAATGATTACTGGTTTTCTAGGTTTTCATAGGTGGTGGAATAATCCGGTTTTCGCCTCACCTGGAAAGCGAATAGTGCTGATAATTTGGTTACTTCTTACATTCACTCTAGCATTTTCTATCTCTGCAGATTTGATGTTTTCCAGACATTTTGATCGCTCACTACACATACTTCTTGGTTATTTCTTCTTTGTTTCAACTGCATTAGGGGCTTTATTCGGCCATCCATTGATTCATTGGGAATCTAGTTCCAGAAGAGAAAATGGACTTCCAGTTTCAGAAAATGGAGTAAAATGGTCATTCGTTGCAATGCTAACATGTTTCCTTCTTTCTTTGTGGTATCTTGACATGTATGAACTTCAGATAGTTTCACCTATGATACTTGAGAGTAGGACAGAAGGGACCCTTGCAATTAGTGAGCATCTACTAATCATTGCCCAGTTAACATGGCTTGGCTCCCTATCTACGGTTTTTTTGGCTACACTTCAATCTGATGAAGAGGAATAAACCAGTTCCTTAGTTAGAAATTGCACAATTGATTCGGATAATTCGTTTAGTCCATCGATTTCGTTCATGCTTCTTATCGAAATGCTAGTTTTCTCTTGAGTTCCTGAGTTTCGAATTCCAATTGATATTGGGATATTTTTCACATTTCCTCTTAGGAGAAGTAGCGATGTTTCACCCTCGATTTCTGTCCTAGAAAATGAGCAATTTTCTTCTCCAAAATAGTTGATAATCATTGATCTAACATCATTTGCTAATTTTCCTCCCCCTGTCCATTTTGACCGGTCAGTACCGATAATTGAAGTCCGTTTTTTCCATCCTGATTGGAATGCAGGTGCCATTTTTTCATTATTGAATTGTAATGCTCTTACGAGTAGTTGTAAGATTAGAGTCGCTGCTCCATCTCCGACCAAACTCCATTTATTATCAATTTCAGGATGAGGAGATGCGAGAACTAAATGACCCGAATCCTCCGCTCCAATTATGCTTGGCCATGTTTCCGAATCGATAAAATCCTTAGAAAGCTGATTGGATAACCAACGGTCACCGACTGCACATTCGTAGAAATTTACATCCATGTTAAATCTGTTATCTGAAGAAGTAAGTGCTAAATCAGTTTCAATCGAGAAGGCCATGGTTGCTTTTGAAACTCCAATTAAATCCCATGCTCTAGCGACATTGTCTGCCATCTCATCTCCATCAATTACTCTTGCACCATTTTTTGTGGATTCAATGAGTAAACATCGATCACCATCTCCATCCAATGCCGCTCCGATTAGTATACCACTAGGCGATTCTAAATCATGTATTTCGGCTAGTGATTTTAGTAGAAGATGTTTACTTTTTTTCATTTCAGCCCAAGTCCATTCGTCAGTAGGGGAAATTTCTCCTGCCCCACATTCTTCATTCAATTCATTTTCAAGGCTAGAAATCTCTTTTGCTGGAATACCCCTTCTATCAAGGCCATTGGCCAACCAGTTAGTTGCAGCACCTCCAGATGAATCCAAAAGGAACTGATTACTTCCCAAGATTTTCTTCCAATCACAATCGGCAACATTTACTCCTAAAAAATCAGCCATTTTTTCCAGTCTTTTTGCAAGAGTAGAACGATGCCCTCTCTCTGCATGGATCATTCGGTCAGGTAGACAAGATTCGGGATCCGGTTCTGGATTGTTTCCTTTTTTTGCAATCTCCCAAGCCAAATCTGAAATTCTTTTTTCTAATTCTGGCATTGATTTTTTACCATTGGCATCAAAGAATTTGACTCCTGAATCGGTATGAGGATTATGGCTTGCAGTTACCATCAATCCTGCATCTGCCTTTGTCCCGAGGACTGCATCGTGCAACCCAGGTGTAGCAACAATCCCCCCATGGATTACTCGAACTGATGAGGAGTGTAATCCATCTGTTAATCCTGAAACTAACATTGCATTTCCCGGCCTTCGATCCCAACCGATTACTACTTTCGGATAATCTTCTAATTCTTCAGATAGAATTTTTCCAATGGCTTCTCCAATAACCATGAAGGCACGTCCATTCACTTCCCGTTTGTCAATAATTGCTTCTAGAGCAGCTAAATCTGTTTCAGGAGATCCACTAACTTTCCCCCTGATTCCATCCGTTCCATGGAGAATGGGGTAATCCACCATCATTCTCAATCCTTTATGACACTGTTTTCAGAGTGGACGCCACTTACTGTTACATTTGGCCAAACATTTGAATTACATCCTAGAATAACTCCAGGATTGGTAACTGCATTACATCCGATTTGTACATTTTCTCCCAGAATCGCACCCAATTTTCTTAGTCCACTATCTTCTAATTTATCTCCACTTTCACCATCACGGAGTAGAATAGTTCTTCCATCATTTCTTAGATTTGATAATTTACATCCTGCTCCTAAATTGACTCCTGAACCAAGAATAGAATCCCCCACATAATTGAAGTGAGGTGCTTTGGAATTTGGAAGTAAGATTGAATGTTTTATTTCTGAACAATGCCCTACTACGGAACCATCACAAATCCAAGAATATGAACGAATATACGCGCCGGGCCTAATTACAACATTTGGTCCGATGTATGTTGGCCCTTCAAGAACAACATTTTTTCCTATCTTTGCTGAATTATGAATTAGGATTCCGAATCCATCTCTTTTGTATCTTTCATAATTTTGTTTTTTATTTTTTACCATTTCATCAAGTTGTAATTTTAATGAAAAATTTGAACTTGGATTCAAAATTTCCCAAACAGGCCCTTCAGGGAACTTTGGAACGTCTCCAGAATTGCTTAGGCTAGGGAACAGACTGGATAAGGTGGCCCCACGCATGAGACTCCTACTTCGCTGATTATTCATGAGTTGTCCGGCTCTGAGACCAAAGAAATAGGTCCAGCATTGATTAATGACGAGTCGCCATCTTCAGAAAACATTTCAAAATTTTCTTTGAATAAAGAAACTAGAGCTTCAGCAGCATTATCATAATCTTCAGGATTTTTCCATGTTCCTTTAACATCAAGAATTTCACTAGGAACTCCATTGCAATTAATCGGGATTTGGAATCCAAATCGTTCATCGACTCTCATGGGTGAATCATTCAATGATCCATCTAATGCTGCATTGAGTAGAGCACGAGTCCATTTAATTTTGATTCTGTCACTTTTACCAAATCCTCCAGCAATCCAACCAGTATTCAACATCCAACAAGACGCATTATGCTCATCGATTTTTTCTGACAATAATTCCCCGTAAACACTTGGATGCATCGGCATAAATGGCGCTCCGAAACATGCGCTGAATGTGGCTTTAGGTTCTGTAACTCCCATTTCAGTTCCAGCTACTTTTGCAGTATATCCTGAAATGAAATGATATGCTGCTTGTTTAGGGTTTAATTTTGCAATAGGAGGGAGCACACCAAATGCATCACAAGTTAGGAATACAACATTGTGGGGGTGTCCACCCATAGAAGAAGGGACTCGATTTTCGATAAATTCTATTGGATATGATCCTCGAGTATTTTCTGTTAATGTTGAATCATTGAAATCCGGAACTCCTTCAGAATCTAGAATTACATTTTCAAGAATAGATCCAGGTTTACGAGTGGTTTCGAATATGGCTGGCTCATCTTCTTTACTTAAGCGGATCATTTTGGCATAACACCCTCCTTCAAAATTGAATACACCTTCATCAGACCATCCATGTTCATCATCTCCAATCAATGGCCTTAATGGGTCTGCGGAAAGAGTGGTTTTCCCCGTTCCAGATAGCCCGAAGAAAACTGCAGAGTCTCCATTTTCACCAATATTGGCAGAACAATGCATTGGCAAATGTCCTCGAGTAGGAAGAATATGATTCATAATCGAAAATATCGATTTTTTAATTTCTCCAGCATACCTTGTCCCCCCAATTAGAATTAAACCATCTTCAAATGATATGATTACAAAAACGTCCGAATTAATCCCTGGAGTTCCTTTAGGGGCGTGAAAATTTGGTGCATGAAGAATAGTAAATTCGGGCTTAATTTGTTCTATATCTTCAGTAGTTATTCGAAGGAACATATTTCTTGCAAAAGAAGCATGCCATGCATTCTCAGTAACCACTCTAAGTGGTAAGCGTAAACTTGGATTTGCACCACAGGCCAAATCTTCGATAAACAACTCGTTAACTGAATTAAGATGATTTTGAACCATTTTCTTCAATTCTAAATAATGACTTCTTTCGATCGGACGGTTAACGTCTCCCCACCATACAGCGTCAGTGTACGGCGTCTCATTAACAATAAAACGGTCATTTGGAGACCTACCAGTTCTTTCACCAGTTTCTGCGACGAAAACTCCGTGAGCAGTCAACCTACCTTCTTCTCTTCGAAGTGCATGGGAAATTAGTTCTTCAGATTCAAGATTCCAGTGGACATCTCCCTTAGGAGACAGCCCATGGGCTCCTAAACCGAGAGTTCCAGCGACACCAGCGGTGTCCAGCCGGGGCAGGACCATGTCTTCGTGGCTCCCGACCATATCTTTCAATGATTCCACTCAAAAATCAACACATTATGGTTTTATTTGCATTTGTAGGTGATACCTTCATCCCACATATCTACTCATGACGTTACATGACAGGTCCCCGTAAGGAGGAGGACCGCTTTCTTGAAGAAAGAAAGTTTGAAACGTCCCAGTCAATAGATTTGGGTGATTTAATTGAAGAAGCTAAAGAAGCGATATCTTCTATCCAAAATAACATTCTTCCAGAGAAAGTCATTAAAGAAAAGTCAGATGATGCCATTGGTGATTTTTTTGATCCATTTACTTCTGATGATGGAAGCGGGCCTGGCCGAGTCATGAAGGATGGATCAGTCCCAATTGCCCCTGAATCGGATTTTGTTTCTGATTTAGCGATTCAAGGAGAAGTACGGTTAAGTTGGGGTTTGATGGCAGCAATGATTTCAGTATATTCTGCCATTTCAATTTTAGTTGGTACAGTAGTGCCTGATCCTCAATATGCATTTTTTGGATTATTATTTTTAGCAATCTTTGGTTTTGTTTTAGGGGAGCGCTGGATTCCACGTCCTGCAATGTATCAACTTGGTGTAGTTTGGCTAATTATAGCAATGAAAATTCTTTATGGATTAGCGATTGAATTACATTCTTGGTCATTGTTTGGTGTTTTCCCATTGAACGATTCTGGCTTAGGAATTACACTTCTACTTCTTGTCGTACTAAATATTGTAGTAGCATATCGTTACAATGAGGATGCAATTGCTGCGCAAGCAGTTCTTGTTTTATTGGCCATTTCTTCAACAGTTGGTTCTTTTGGAGGAGAACTTGGTGTTGCTGGAATGATTCTCGGAGCAACAGTTCTTTTCCATCTTTTAGCGCTACATAGGGAGAGCGGTAATCTTGCATCTTTGGGTATTGCTGCATCTAATCTGTGGATTGGAATGCATGCCTTGACACCTGGATTTGATCTAGGGTCTCTCCGCGTTTTACCACTAGATACACCAATGGTTCTTTTCCTATTGTTGATTTTAACTAATTCAATAAACGCTGCCATGGCATCTAGGTTTTCATCATCAGAAAATTGGTTCTCTTCTGGCTTGAATGCAGTTGGTTTAGGCAAACCTGCCCTATGGTCTGTTTCTGTTGGATTAGGAATGATTGGGGCGTTAATGGCAATTGCAGCAAACCGTGATGATTCATCATATGCTCTTGCAATGGTTACGGGGTTATTGGCCGTGTTTAGCGGATCTTATCTTACAGTTCGTGGTGTAGAACCTAAACGAATACTTGGACTAAATGGAGTTGGATTAGTCTCACTATTATTTGTTTTAATTTTACTTGATTCATCTCGATTTGATTTCCAATTGCCAATAGATGCATATGCACTTTTCACATTCGGTGCAGCGTTGATTGCAGGATGGTTATTGATTGCAAATCAAGAAAATGTTTCTGATCGAGTATTATGGACAGGAACGGTAGTAGTAGTAATTCTACTTACTGTTTTACTTCCCGCGAAATCATCTGCGTCAGGTGGAGATGGGGGAGCACTTCTTTCATTATGCATTTCTGTATTAATGGCTGGTTCTGCTTATCTTGCTGTTCGTCGTAAATCACCGAGTTTGGTGGGGATTGTTTCACTTCTTCCTTGGACATGGGTAATCGCAGTCAAAGTTCTTTCATCTTCGTTTGAAACATTAGTTGTCACAAATGATATCAATGCAACTTCTCCAATTGTTTTGGAAGCAATACCTATTGTAATGATGCTTTCTTTTAGTTCGTTATTGCAGTTGGTAGTAAATTTGGATTCTCCAGATGGGGGGATCAATTTAGCCGATCGTTTCTTGGGAACTCAAGATATTTCTGCACGTTTACGTGATTCAGGATTAATGAAAGTCTGGAATCTTGGTTTTGTTATAGGGATACTAGCTATTCTTTTTGTTTCTAAATCACCTGGAATGACTGGAACATTGTTACTTATTTTGTTGGGTAGTTTTCTCGGAATTCATGTCGGTTCTGAATTCGCAGAACGCCACCAAGGAAACCCTCGTTTTCTACTGATTCTTTCAGGGATTATCACATATGTTTTGATGTGGAGACATGGAATGTACGAATATTTTGTTCCCCTGCTTACTGGGTTGACGTTGATACTAGGTTTCGGTCGTAGAGGAAAGGGTGGAGAGGATGGAATACATATTGTCAACATGTCAATTCTAACGTTTGCAATTTTAATTTGGGGTTCTTCATCGTCTAGGACATCAATTTCTTCTTTATCAGGGCCAATCGAATTACCATTTGATTTTACCACCTGGATTATTTTATTGTGCGTGATTGCTACAGTTTCAATATATATCCCCCGTATTTCAAAATTGGAAAATATCCTTCGTCCTGCAATTTCAGCACTAATTCTCTTAGTTGCAACAATAGTTTCTCTTCTAATCTCTGCCCAAGATCCATTTTCTCTTGGAATTGCAGGATTGATGTTTGTTGTTTCTACAATAATGATTGCAATTAATGGCGAAATTCGATCAGAATTAAAACAAGTTACTCGAAGAGATGAACAATTACGTACAATTCTTCAATCACAACAGATGATGTTGAATTCATCTGAAGCAAGTTCAGATAATTCTGAAACGCGCTTCCTTGGTTTTTCTAGTGAAGAAGAAGCTATTTTAGCCCAAAATAGAGAGCCAGTAGAACGTTCATCAATAGCATCAAGTATTTCTGATTCAGGTATGAAAATGATTAATCCTAAATTGATAGAACTACAGGAGAAGCAACGCAGAAGATCAAAAACAACAGATACAAGTGGTCAAATGGATCTTTTTATTGGTGATATCCACCATCGTCCAATAGTTGTACTTTCTTTCATTGCAGTAATGTTAATTGGAGGAATAGGAATATCTCTATTCTCATCTCAACTTACATCAATTGCATTAGTATTGATTGGTGTCCAATCTATGATTTTGATTAGTATTTCACGATCTAGGGCTAAAACTCACCATCTAAATCTTCCAGATTTTCTTGGTGTTGAAACCCCTATTGCGTTAACTATGGTAGGATTATCATTAATCGCTGGATTGGGGTCCAATGGTGTTGCAGCAAGTTTGAATTTTCAAACACCTTTGATGATTGTTGGGGTTATGAATTCACTTCTTGCAGTTATGTCTTTGGTTGGGCGTTCCGATATTGCTAAACGCCTGCCTAGCATTTTGGAAATGTTCATTGTAACTTTGTTGATTTCTAGATTATTGGGAATACCATTGAATTCAACACCTATGCTATTACAAGTAAATCCATTTGCTGATGGAAGTAGTATAATTGGATGGGTACTAGTTTGGTTAATACTTGAATTTTTATTACTCTCTTCGGCATTGATTTGGGATTGGATTGAAGGCCGCCGAAGATCATTGAAATTACCAGATCATAGGAGTGCATCTGGAAGAGCCACATGGGCTGCTATGGTTACCATGCTTTCTTTTGGGCCAGCTGGATTGTTGGCTAGTTTCATTGGTTTACGTCGAGGACTTCAATGGACTCAGCCGGCAGCAGTAACTGGAACAATTCTTTCACTTTCGGCAGCATTATTTGCATTCACTGCATGGGTTCCTGATTTCAGTGAATATTATCATTGGGTAATCATTACAATTGGAATTATTTGCCTCTTTGGATTAGTTTGGAGCCATAGTGAAAGCAAGCGAATTTGGACTTCTACATTTACTATCAATGCCCACATATTACTTGTTTTAGGAGTAATTATTGCCCCATTCCCACCAGTGACTCTTCTAGCAATATTATTACTTCTCTCTACTTGTACTTGGGTAGTTGGCATCCTTCAATTACGAAAAGGAATGCGATTCTGGGGAGCCAGTGATTTGGTGTTTGCAGGTATGGCCGGCATTCTAACTATGGGAAGTGATTTGTTAGATCCAACTACTGCGTTTGTTGCATTAGTGGCTCTAGCAATAGAATTGGGAATTGTAGTTTGGTTGGCTCAGAAACACCAAGAAGCCATGTTATCTTCCGAATGAAGTTCTTTCAAATCTTGTAACGGATAGGTTGATGATGGCATCATGGGAGTAAGGACTGATGCCCGGTTCATGGATGGCGGACACCTCTGAAGAGGAAGAGCACCCCACTGTTCCCTTAGGTATTAATGAAATGACAATTCCTAGAATTGCATTAGTCATGTCAGTAGTCACTTTATCTGCACTTTTGGTTATGACATCAATAATCGGTTGGTCAGTTTACACATTTTTGAATGATTTCGAAGATTCATTGGATTCTGGCGACCCTGCAGTTCTTCTGGTAGATGGACGATGGAGTTGGGAGGCACATTTGTTGTTCGACACCTGTTCTCCTTTAGCCGATGGATGGCTAATGCCAGAGAATTTGAGTGCTCAAGATGATGTGTTTTTCTATCCCGGCGATTTAACTTGTGACTGGTCTCATCAAGGTTCAGGGGATCATGCGGTAGTGGTATTATACAATAGAGGCCAGAATAATGTCGACCTAATGTTAAGTTTAGATTCTTCATCAGTGGTTTTCTCTGAAAGTGGAGAATCAACTTTGCTTCTTTCAGGTTTTGGGGCGAATTCTACATTTTTTGCACCATTAGATTTGTTGGAGGATGTCGATGAGGAGACAGTTATGCTGAATGCTTCTCACGTTACTGTGATGGATGCCGTTGTTTCCTTAGAGATAAATATCATGCGTGATAGCAATCAAGAGCCAGTTCATAGCGATGAAGGCGAATCAATGCAAGTTCATTATCGAGTCTGGAATGCAGATAATGAATCACTTCTTGATGAAGGTGATTTACCAGTCAATGCTGGTGATGATTCAAGATATATTGATGGTTTTGGATGGTCTGCTTTAGGGCTTGATATTGGCCAAGATAGAGGATTACTTTCCCCAGGGTCAAGTCATGTTACATTATTGCCCCCCGCCATCGCTTATGGCGGCAACGAAGGCCATTTTTTGCAGGATTCTTGGCTTAGATTTGAACTAGAAATAACCAGTCTTACTGCTATATAATCAACCCGAAACCCCCATACCTCAATACTTGTAGAGAGTACCATGAGCGACTCCCATCGAGCCTTGGAATGTGATGGCCGAGCTCAGTCTTGGGCGACACGAAAAACTGCACCTAAATCCCAGAGAAAGGGTGAACCTGAAGTACATATGACGGATTTAATGCGCCGCCTTTCCACTCCATGGTCTATTGCAACAGAGAGAGCCACACGAATTGTTGATGCAAATCTCCCTCCAGGATTAATTCTCGATCCAGCAGTAGGTTCTGGTATCCATTTAGCATCCATTTGCATTGCAACAAATAGAGTAGGCCTAGGAATCGAACTTGATGAAGAAGCAGCTCGATTTTCAGCAGCGAATATGAACCGTTTACTTCTCAAAGGGAAAAATCCTGGTCGTATAGCCCATCGAATTTTAATCGGAGATGGCGTTGACGCATCTGGTGCATTGTCTTGCCTTCATACGTCATTGAAATCAGGAGGTGTAGCAGCCACTCCTCCTATTGCCATGCTCCATGTCGACCCCGCACGTCCATTAGATGCACAAAATCATACATTAGACGAAATGGCTCCTCCCTTGCGTCCTTTATTGGAGGCATGGCTGCCACACATGGAAACTGATGAGAGAGGTCCTGCTTTACTTCTCGATCTTTCTCCTAGATTATCAAAAAAACAACGAGCTGAAGTTGACAATATTTTAGATGAGTTAACTCCAGGTGTTAACAGAACATGGGAATGGCTTTCTCAAGGAGGAGGAAGAATAGATCGCCTTTCAGTATGGGTTGGACCTTTAGCTTCAGAAGATAATTTCAGATCTATTAGAATGGGTCCTTCGTCAGTAGAATCTATGGTCTCATCAACAGAACAATCTCTCTTTATTTCTGAGAAGAAAACTATGCCTCCTAGTTTTGATGATTGGATTGTAGTAGTTGATCCATCTATTGTCGAATCGCGATTACATGTTGATTGGTTAAGTACTCATCTTAATGATACATATAATCCAATTTGGCAACGCGCGAATTTACGTCGTCCGGTTTTAGTAAGCAAATCACCACCTCCTTCAACCTTGATTTCTGACCCATTTGTTGTCGCAGTAGGTAGAGTAGTAGCACACCGATTAAGCGCTCCAAATATGGAGAATGCCCCAACGGTTGCCCGGGCCGCAGAACGTGCAGGAATCGGACATCTAGTTCTTCGATGTGAAGTAGACCCTGAACTCCATCCAAAAATTCAGAAGCGTTTGAATAAATCTCTGAAAGGTGTCGACGGTTCACGAGGATTTGTTATTGATGTCCCAGTCAGTAGTCGCGATGGTGGGTGGCACGTAAATTTCGTTACTTGCTCCGAGAATTGAGTTGAAATGAAACCTTGGGGCTATCGTTCCTTTCAAATAGGGGATTCAAGTCGGGAGCCTGCCTATATGGCCACTGGGCGACCAGTGAACACGGGGGAACCGTAAAATGAGTACAGACAAAGATCTTGGAGACGACTTCCTGTATATTCTGCGAATTGCAGATGCAGACATCGATGGTATGCGCCCTATCGGGATGGGAATGACAAGCGTAAAGGGAATAGGTCAACGTACTGCACGTCGACTATGTCAATTAGCGAAAATCGATCCGTCTAAATTAGGGGGTCATTTGTCTGATGACGAACAAGAACGTCTCCGATCTGTAATTGATTCATATCCTACCTTTGTACCACATTGGTTGTTAAATCGACAGCGCGATTTAGAAACCAATGAAGATGCACACCTTTTCTCTCAAGAGGTTAAGATGACAAGAGATGATGACATTGCTCGTCTTGCTGAGATGAAGACATATCGAGGATTGCGCCATAGAACTGGCCACAAGGTCAGAGGACAGAGATTGCGAAGCAACGGTCGTTCTGGTCTAACGCTTGGAGTTCAGAAGAAGAAGTGAGAGGTGATTAAATGGGCCAACCTAAGTTTTCTAGACCAAAGACACAGACACCTACTCACCCTTGGAAGGCTGAGCGTATCGAAGAAGAACATGCTTTGAAGGAGCAATATGGCCTCAAGCGCATAGGTGGAATGAAAGAAATCTGGCGTGAGAGAAGTGCTCTTCGTAGACATAGACAATTAGCTATGAAACTGATTGGACGTGTTGATACATCAGAGGGGCATTTTAAGCGTGAAAAAGAAGAGTTCCTAGGTTCAATGCAACGTAAGGGCCTAATTTCTGAGGAATCAGATTTAGATGACGTTCTACAAATTTCTGTAGAAAATATGCTTGATCGCCGCCTACAATCTCAAGTTTATTACAAGGGATTTGCTCCATCTATGCGTGCGGCTA
>Ga0115011_10000921_pt1 | contig 21969 bp, 16 predicted proteins | sample TroAtlMetagenome_2_FD_88705 | JGI IMG/M metagenome (GOLD analysis project Ga0115011, IMG submission 88705) | Marine eukaryotic phytoplankton communities from Atlantic Ocean - Tropical Atlantic ANT8 Metagenome | ecosystem: Environmental > Aquatic > Marine > Oceanic | place: Tropical Atlantic...
GATACCAGGCGCGCAATCCGGTCGGGATCACGGAAACGGGGCTGGCTGCAGGCGGCATCACCACCGATGGGTCGAAGACTGAGAGTTGGGCCTGCATTCGGTCATCTAGGCTTTTCAGAGTGGGGTGCTTTCCGCGATACGGGTGCACCCCTGTGAAGAGTTGAAAAGTGGTGACGGCAAAGGCGAACCAATCGGTCCCGACACTAAACGTGCCGACGGGCGCGTGGCGGTCTCGAACGGACTCCATGAGCGCCGTGGCCGGATGAACGGGTAATTGATAGCTGTCGGCATCAATGAAGTAGGCCCGTTCGAAGGCCGCATCGACCAAGATGTTGAAGGGGTTGAAATCCACCACCAAACACCCTTGGACGTGGAGCCGTTCGAGAGTCGCGGCCATGGTGTAGACCAATTGGGTACAGAGATCGGTGCCGACTCCATGGCGTACCCTGAAAGCGCGGGGATAGAGCCGACAGAGCGGGTAGGTCTGGGCAACAAAGACCATGGTGTAGCCAATGAGCCCACCCGCTTGATCGCACAGAATCCCGGTAGGACCGAGTACATCACTGTCGTCCAGAGCCGCCAAGCGGGCCAATTTGGCGTCTGACACCATGGCCGAGGCATCGTGATAAATCTTGTAGGCCACGCCATCGCGGGCATAGACCGACCCCTGCGCCCCTTGGGCCACGAAGTCAGCGGGGCCCAAGGTGATGGCTCGGCCCTCTTGGGTAAAGACCCGCATGAAACACCTCCATGAGTGGCGTCAGATCGTGAGAGGCCGGGTCAAAAGGACAGGGACAGCGCCTGCGCGGCGGCACCGGTGCCCAATACGCGAGATTGCATCGCGATGTGACGCGAGACGAAGTCGGCCAAGCCTGCGAGGGTTTTGGCATCGGCTGTGGGCAAATCCAGGAAATGATCAAAGCCTGCGTCGCGGGCCAAGTTCGCGAGAGGGGTGGCCACATTGCCTGCCTGGGTTCCGACCCCCACCAGAATGGTGAGAACCGACTCCAAATGCTCGGCCCGCCGTGCTTTGGCGAGAGCATCAACGATGCCGTTGACCGACTGGGTCGAGTGATTGTCTTCCCCATCGGTAATCACGAAGACGATGCCGTTGGCCGTCAGGCCGGCATCCTGCAGGTCATAGCCATAGCGGGCCACCGACTCCACGGCGTTGTGACTGGCATCGTAGAGCGCGGTGCAGCCGCTACAGGGGAGGGCGCCGTCGTACTCGTCCAAATGACACTCGGCAAGCGGCCGAAAGCCGTGAACCTCGGTGACGCGGTCGTTGAACCGACTCAAGCGCAGCATCAAATTGTCGGCCCGTGGTGAATGACCACAGGCACGGACTACCTCCTTGACGCATGACTCGATGGCGGTCCGAAACCCGCCGACGCTGCTGGAAACGTCTGCTGCGATGCAAACGAGCGTGTATTCCGTCGCGTCCAATTGGTCGAGGCGAGTTGCCGAGAAATCGTAGCCAGACCCGTCGATGAGATGGGTGTCGAAGGACCCATTGAGAATAGGCATTTTGTACTCCATGAGGGGTGGAGGCGACCGATGAGGCCGGCTCCGCTGTCTGAGTTAGGCGAGAACATCAGTGGTGGTGGCGTGCTGCATGCCGCGGGCGGTCATGTCGCGAATGAAGTCGTCCTGAAAAGACTCGAAGCCGGAGACCGGACTGGTGGCATCCGTGAGTAGAACCAACTTGGAGATATACTTGGCGTCACTGAATCGGTCCGCGATGTCTCGCACGGTGTTCGCCAAGCAATGAGAGCCGGCCTCTCCGGCCAGGAGCACCATGTCGGCGTCCTCCAGGGTTTCCACCAAACGCGTGTTGACCTGGGTGCCCGGATCCATGGGATCGGGCACCTCGGCCTGAACCGCCGAGAAGTGCTCCGTCCACAAATTAGAGCCTTTGGTGACGTAATCCACCACAGCGAACCGAGCGGCTTCCCAGCGAGTCAGGGCGTCGAAGAGGCTGGGCATCACGTTGTGACCATAGCTGCCGATGAGGCAGTGAGGCGGCCAGACTGTGTGGGGATAGCGCCCTCCCTTTTCGAGGGCATCGAGATACGCGATGGCTCGGTCTCGGGCGCTCGGCAGCCGGGTCGTCCATCGACCCGAGCGGACCTCTGCCGCAGAGATGTGAGTGAATGGCGCCGGATTCTGACCGGCTGCATCCTTCCAAAAAACAGGATGGGCTACGTCGATGGGGTGGTGACTGTCCAGGGTCACGTGGATATCGGTCAGTTTGCCCTGGAGACGGTCGACCATCTTGGCCACCCGGTCCATATCAGCGTCAGCGCCATTGACATAGAGTGCTCCCCGTTCCGGGTCACAGAAGTCATTTTGTGGATCGATAATAAGCAAATGAACATTCTTCATGCTGTCCTCCAGCGGCCAATAAAAGTGCCAAAAACACAATAAGAGTCATTTAAACTTTTATACAAAAACAATCGTCATTCCTTTGTTTTTCCAGACACTTCCAAACCTTGGTGAGAGATCGACCTCTTGCCGGTGACGACAAAAGACTTCATGGACCGAAGACCTCACTGAGCCCCTGGGGGGCAGGGCCGCCCCACATGTGATCGGGCAAAGCAATCACCCGAAGGCCTTTGCCCTCCACGGTGGGGTAGGGCAGATTGTCGATATGATTGAAGGCTTCACGCGCGTAAGCGCCGCTGTCCCGACGTGTCGGGTTGCTGATTTCGACCACAATGTGGCCCACACGCTCGACTTGTGGCAGCAGGCCGATGCGCAGGGAGACGCCGTGGTCGTCTTTCCAGAGTTGGGGCTCTCCAGCTACACGGTACGAGACCTCTTCCACGACCATTATCTGCTCAAACGCTGTGAGTCGGCTTTGCTCACGCTGGCCGAGAAGGGCAAAGGCCTCAGCCCATTGGCTTTGGTCGGCCTCCCGCTGCGCATCGAGGGGGCGGTCTACAATGTTGCGGCCGCCATTCAAGGTGGCCGAGTTTTGGGTCTGATTCCCAAAGCCTACCTTCCGAATTATCGCGAATTCGAGGAGGCTCGCTGGTTCCGCCCAGGGACCGAAGTCCCCCCCAATAGCACAGCGCGCGTCGGGGACGTCGATGTCCCGTTCGGGACCGATCTCGTCTTTGTCGCCACCGATCAGCCCGACCTCGTAGTGGGTGTCGAGATCTGCGAAGACTATTGGGTCCACATCCCACCCTCGTCATACCAAGTGGGCGCAGGGGCAACTGTGCTCTGCAATCTTTCGGCCTCGAATTTCGTGGTGGGTAAGGCGGAGCTTCGACGTCTCTTGGCAAAGGCCCACTCAGACCGCTGTAAAGCAGCCTATATCTATGTGGCGGCAGGCCCTGGCGAGTCCTCAACGGATTTGGCCTTCGATGCCGACGCTTTCATTTGTGAAAATGGGGTCGTCCTCACCGAGTCGACGCGCTTTGCTCGATCCGATCAATTGGTGACCACCGACATTGATCTCGGGTCCCTGCAACGGGCCCGCTATACAACCAATAGCTTTGGTGATTGCAGCCGGTCGAATCCGCGTTCTTTTCGGCGAATTCCCTTCTTGGCCGGCACACCCAAGGGGCCACTCCGACGCAAGATCAACCCACACCCCTTCTTGCCTGCAAACCCGGAGACCATGGCGACGCGCTGCTGGGAGGTCTTCGAAATTCAGAGCAATGCGCTGGCCACTCGGATGAAGGCCATCGGCACTCCAAAGCTCGTCTTGGGCGTATCGGGTGGACTCGATTCGACCCACGCGGCTCTGGTCGCAGCTCAAGCCCTCGAACTCTGTGGGCAACCGGCCTCGGATCTCATCTGCATTACCATGCCTGGCTTGGGCACCACGGACGCCACCAAGAGTAACGCCGAGATCTTGTCTCGCGCCCTGGGTGGCCAATTCGAAACCATCAGCGTCTCCGAAGGGAGTCGCCAGATTCTGTCCGACATGGGCCATCCGGCCGCCGCCGGCACAACCGTGACCGATCTATTGGACACCCTCCGCACCCAACCCGAATTGGCTGACACCACCGTAGAAAACGTCCAAGCGCGCCTGAGAACCCTCTTGCTGATGAGCGTGGCCAATCGCGAGCGTGGGCTGGTCGTCGGAACAGGGGACCTCTCGGAGAAGGCCCTTGGGTGGTGCACCTACTCGGGCGACCACATCTCCATGTACGACGTCAACGCGGGAATCCCGAAGACCCTGATTCAATTCGTGATTCGGTGGGTGGCCAATGAGCGCGCAACGGAGTGGGCCGAAAAGGATGCTTCGACGCTCCGCGACGTTCTCTTTGCAATCCTGGACACCCCTATCTCCCCAGAACTCTTGCCGGCCGACGCCGACGGTCAGATCGCGCAGCTCACAGAAGAGGCTATCGGCCCCTACGAGCTCCATGACTTCTTTTTGTTCCAACTGGTGCGTCGAGGGCGGCGACCGGCCAATACGCTCGAGTTGGCGAGAGTGGCCTTCGGCGGGCGCTATGACCCCGAAATACTGAGAAAGTGGATGCGGGTCTTCGTGCAGCGCTTCTTCTGGAGTCAGTTTAAGCGGTCTTGCACGGCGGATGGGCCCAAGGTCGGTACCCTCTGCCTCTCCCCGCGTGGTGACTGGCGGATGCCTTCGGATGCTCAGGTCGGGGATTGGGTCGCGGACGTGGACGCATGGATCCCCAGCAAATGAGACGGCCTTTCCACCTCGCTTTCCCCGTGTCCAATCTCGCCGACACCCGCCACTTTTACGGAGCGGTTCTCGGGTGCCGGGAAGGACGAAGCGCCCCGAAGTGGATCGATTTCGACTTCTTCGGACATCAGATCTCCGCCCACCTCAAACCCGAGGCGTGTGCTGAGGCCCTGACCAACGCCGTTGACGGCGACGGCGTACCTGTCCGGCATTTTGGCTGTATCCTCGAACTGGATGCCTGGCGAGTCTTGCGCGATCGAGTCGCCACCCACGGGATCGAGTTCATGATCGGGCCCCGCGTCCGATTCGAAGGCACCGCTGGGGAGCAGGCCACTTTCTTCATCAAGGATCCCGCCGGTAACGGACTCGAGTTCAAGGCCTTCGCTGACGACGCCATGATCTTCGCCACCGACTGAGGCCCTTCCTGCCGCTATGGCTCGCTTTTGGGTGGCGGCAGATCCCGATGCGCACGCCAATGCATGATCACCGTGGTGGCGGCCGCGGCCACGTTTAGACTGTCAATGATGCCGAATTGGGGAATCTCTACCACCAGGTCAGCACCCAGACGCAGGGCTGCCGGCATCCCTCGATCTTCCGCGCCGACGACGAATAGAGGCCGTGGCGGATATTCAGCGTGATGAAAGGCGACGCTGTCGGGCGTTTGTTGGACGGCGACGATCTGGTAATCCCCTGCGCGGGCCAGGCGAATCAGCGCCGCCGCATCGGGGGCATAATGTAGATCGACGACGCGCTCCGTACCCCGAGCCGGACTCCGGAAGACCTCTTCTCGTCCCACGACGAAGACCTCCTTGAAACCGGCGGCCTCGGCACTGCGGATGGCAACCCCCAGATTGATGTCAAAGCGAGGATGGCACAGCGCAAGCGCTGCATGTACGCGAGGGACATCTGGGAGTTCATCGGCAGAACGAAGGCCATACGGGGGCTTGGCGGAGGGCGCATCGCTAAAAGCATGATCTCCCAATCGGCCGGCGAGAACCGGGGGCGCAAACGCGCCGGCCTGTGCCTTACGGGCCATCCAGGCCACAGCTGGATCACCGTCTTCGATCAAGCTCTGTAAGCGTGGATCGTCGGCAGGTAGGCCCCGGGCCGCCGCGGACCGTACGCGGGGATCGGGATGATCGATGTGAGCCGACTCGATCATGCCCAAACCTGCGCATCCCCAGGCGGACACTACCGGTCTCTGGGGGAAGAGACGCTGGAGGGTCGGTCCGTGAGCCAAATGATCGAGGGCTGTCCCCTCGCCCGCCTCCGCCGCCGCTGCCAAAGCGGGGTCATCGGGGGCCGCCGCCGCCAGTAGACGAAGCACGACGCCCGGCACATCGGAGCGCGACGCCGCCGCAGAAAGTACCGATGCCGGCGGAATGATATCCTGTGCTTCGAGCGCATTCGCTGCCCGGCGAACCACCTCAGGCTCTACATCGTTGAGGGCTGCGAGGAGGGCATCAGTGGGCGCAGCTGTGGTCGCGCAGGCACGCCGAATTCTTGGGATGGGATCGCTCAGGCCATCGGCCAAAACGGACTCTGGCGTACTGGCCAAGACCGAAAGCACTCGCGCCGCGCTGGCACGCAACCTCTCGGTGGCGGTGGTGTCGGCGATGACTCTTCTTAGAATGGACTGCACTCGGTCGGGCGTGACCTCGGAGAGAATGCGTGCCGCGCGCCGCCGAGTGGCTCGATGCTGAGCGTCTAGGAGCCCGACCAACTGCTCGACGATCTTTGGCGATGGATGCTGCGCAAGTCGGCCCCGCGACCCGTCTCGAACCACGGGATCCGGGTCGTACAAGGCGAGGTCGAGGTCATCTTCGGCGTTCATTCGATTCGATCGATGATGAGCGGGCAGGCCGGTGGGGGGGCGTCTCCAATTTCATACGCCGCCGTCAAGTGAGCCCGCGCGGCGTCGACGCCCCGGTCGTCATGGTGGAGCCACAGAAGAGGCTGACCGGCCTTCACGGCATCACCCAGGCGGACATCGATCTCCAATCCAACCCGAGGATCGATCGTGTCTTCCTTGGTGGCTCGCCCTGCACCCAGGGACATGGCAGCCAAGCCGACTCGAGTGGTTTCGATGGCAGAGATGTATCCCGATTTCGGCGCAAGAAAAGCCTCTCGCCGCGGGGCAGCCATCAGCCTTTCTGGGTGCTCACACACCGCCGGATCTCCGCCCTGAGCCTCGATAATGTCGGCGAAACGGGCCAGAGCGCTTCCATCGTCGAGCGCGGTTGCGGCGAGCGAAGGGTCTACGCCACCCAGGCTGAGCATGGCTTCGGCCAGGGCCAACGTCAGGGCGCGCACATCTGCCGGACCGCCGCCGGCCAAAATCTCAATGGACTCTTTGACCTCGAGGGTGTTCCCCACCATTCGACCCAGGGGCTGATTCATATCTGTGAGCAAAGCCACCGTCTTCTTACCCACCTGGGCACCGATTCCCACCATGGTCTCGGCCAGGCGTCGGGCCTGGGCTTCGGTTCGCATGAAAGCGCCAGACCCCACTTTTACGTCCAAGACGAGGGCATCGATGCCTTCTGCCAGTTTCTTGGACATGATGGAACTGGCGATCAGGGGGATAGATTCCACCGTTGCGGTCACGTCGCGGAGTGCATAGAGCTTTTTATCCGCGGGGCAGACCTCGCCTGTCTGGCCGATCAAAGACACGCCCATTCGGGCAACCTGGTCGATGAAAGCGGTCACGGAGAGGTCCGTGCGAAACCCGGGAATGCTCTCCAGCTTGTCCAAAGTGCCGCCCGTGTGGCCGAGTCCACGGCCACTGATCATGGGCACCTTGACTCCACAAGCAGCAACCAAGGGGGCGAGGGGAAGACTGATTTTGTCTCCGACACCGCCAGTGCTGTGCTTGTCCACCTTACGGCCGGGTAGATGATCTAGATCGATGACCTCACCGGAGTGGAGCATCGCATCGGTCCATGGCGCCAATTCGGCCGGTGTCATGCCTTGAAAGAAGATGGCCATCGCCAAGGCCGACATTTGATAGTCGGGGACTTCACCGCGCGTATAGGCGGCCAATAGTCCACGGATATCGGCTTCGGAAAGGGCTTCTCCCCGACGTTTTTGGGCGATTAGTTCGACGACTCGACGCATTACGAAGAAGCGTCTTCCGCCTCGGCCTCTTCGGCTTGAGATGAATCGGTCTGCTCGTCGGCAGCCGACGCGCTCTCTTCTTCTTCGTCAGTGCCGGCCTCAGTCAATTGGGCAAAGAAGGTCTGTGCCAGTGAGAGGGCCGTGCGCGCCTTGTCCATAAGAAGGGTTCGGCCTTCCCCTTCACTGGCGAGCGCATCAGCGCGAGCAGCCTGTGCATCTCGATCGGCCCGAATGGCGTCAAACTCACCATCACGACCACGGAGTTCCGTTTCACGCTTGGCCAACTCTTCGTTGAGGCCTTCGAACCCTGCCTCGAGTTCGGCGATGCGTGCTTGCTGATTTGCGAATTGCTCCGAGAGATCGAGCAGCCGGGCATCACGGTCCTCCACCTCGTCCGCTCGCTCATGCTTCGCCTGCTCCAGATCGGACGTAAGCGTGCTGACCGCTCCTGCACTCTTCTCGAGTTCGGCGAGGGTGGTTTCGAGCTTCTCGCGGGTGAGTCCCAGTTCTTTTTGGAGAGCCCCCAACTCGGCGTTGGTCTTCTCCAGTGTACCTTCGGCATCTCGACGCTGCTCTTGGGCTTCTTCGCCACTCTTTAGCGCCTCTTCGATTCCGGTACGCGCCTCGGCGAGGGCTGTCTCCAATTCGGCGATTTTCTCCTCGCCTGCAGTCCGTGCAACGTCTCGAGCATCACTTTCCTCGGTCTTTGCCGTGAGGCTCGTCTCGAGCGCCTCGATTCGCTGACCAAAGTCTGTTTCGAGATCTGCTGTTCGCTCCTCCACCTTGGCCTCGAAAGCAGCTTCCAATTCGGCCTTCTGTGCTTCGAGTTTCTCTGCGGACTCCGTTTCACGCTTGCCTTCACGTTTCTTGTAACGCTTCTCCAAGGCTTCGAAGGCTTTGCCGCTCTCTCGGGTCAACGCACCAATCTTCTCGGCGTGTTCTTCCTTGACGGCGGCCAACTCCCGCGCGTGCTCCTTGTCGATGGCCTCGCGGGCATCGGCGACCTGTCCGGTCAGAGACGTTGCCCATTCACGTCGGAGGGCCTCTAACTCTTCTCGCAATGACTCTGTCGCTGCGCCGATGGCCTGCTCTTTGTCACCCGTCGCGACACCCAGGGCTGCCGAGTGGGCTTCCTTGAGCGCTTCGATCTCTGCCGTGTGGGTCTGTTTCGCGCTTTCCAGATCGGTCTCGAGCGCTGACAGGGCCACACTGTGCTCGGATTTTAGAGTCTCCAAGGCCTCGGCGTGGTCGGTACGCAATTGCTCTAGAACAGACTCGCTCGCGGCTTTTGCCCCCGCCACAGCATCGGACAACGCCGACTCCATGCCTTCCAGTTTTTCGGCATGAATCCCGGCCGTCTCCGAACTCGCATTGGCGAACTTTTCCGACAATTCCTGCTCCCGCTTGTCCAGGGAGTCAGTCATCGAACTCTGCAGCTCTAGCATTTCAGCTAGATGCTCACCTTCGCGGCGATCTTGGGCTTCCTTTTGCGCTTCCGCTTGCTTTTCGAGGGCCTCTTTTTGAGCGCCTCGCATCCCCTCGACGATCTCGGTATGGGCCGTATCGCGCTCAGCCAGGGCCGAATTCATACGCGTCTCGAGCGCCTCGACCGCCTCGGCATGGGCAGCCTTGAGCCGCTCCACCTCCGTCTCGTGAGCGGCGATTCGCGCATCGAGGAATCGTTGGTGCTCATCGGCAATGTCCGCCACCTCGACATCTTTGGCGGAATGCATAGACTCCTGTGCCTGCTCATGGGCCGATACTTGCTCGGCAGCAAGGGCCTCCGCCGCTTTGAGCGCAGTGCGGAGTTCTTCGATCTTATCAGCCCTGGATTGGGCCTCCTCCATGGCTTTGGCGCTCTCGATGGCCTGCGTCCGCGCCGTATCCAACTCCGCCTGGAGTGCCAGCAGTGATTCGTCTCTCTCGGCCACCGTACGCCGCGCTGTACTCAATGCCGCTTTCAACTCTGCTGTCGCCGCCCCATCCGCAAGGGCCGCGGTCAATGGCGGCGGTCCCTTTCGACTGCGTTTGCTGGTCGACTCGATGGGCTCTTCGGTGATCACCACATCATCAAAATCATCATCATCCAGGACGATGGTACGAACACTGTCGTCTGCGCTGATGAGCGGAGTGGTCGTTACCTGGCTCTCCTCGATTTCGAAGACCTCGTCGTCGAAGAAATTGTCGAGGGCACTGTCGATCTCATTGCCGAGATTCATCGCGCCGTCGCCAAAAAGGCCGTCGATGTCATTGGCGTCCAATTCCAGACTGCCCATGCTGGCCCCATCCAGGGACATGTCGAGAAGTTCGTCTGGAGGATTGCTTACGGGAATCTCTACGTGTTCGGCACATGCACGATACAAAGCGCGCATGGTGACCGGGCGTAGGAGATAAGCCGACGCACAGGTCTTCCGCTTCTTATGCCGCCGGTAGATTTTACTCTTCCGGGCATCAGCGGTGATGACCATGATGACGGGCGAGCCACTATTGGCCCGCATGAGTTTACTGCAAAGTTCGAAACCTGCTCCGCCCTCGAGGGCGCCCAAGATCGTCAAAGCCGGCGGATTGGCCACAGCGGCTTCATAGCCCGCCGTACCGTCCGAATGGGTGTCGACGTCAAATCCGAGTTGAGTGCAGAGTTCGCCGAGTTGCTCACAAAAGAGCGCGTCGGTGTCGATGATCACGATGCGCGCGGTCATGAGTGGAGTCCTGAGATCGGTCGCGGTCTTGGGCACGCTACCCCGAAAGGGACGATCTGACAACGTCCCGCGTACGTAGACCCCAATACAAACGGGAGATCGGGTTGAGACAAACGCCCCAAACAAGGCATGTTTCGCCCCGAAAAATGGAGAAGAATCCAACCCATGACCACGCCGAACGTCGTCGTCTTTTCGTCCATCAATGTGATGGAAGTCTACTTGGTGCGCAGCCTGCTGACCCGAGAAGGAATTCCATCGCAAATTCGTGGTGAGTTTCGCGCAGGTCTCGCAGGGGAAGTCCCCATGAACGATGCTAGACCGGAACTTCTGGTCCCCGACGCCTTCGAAAAACGTGCCCTCGAAGCCATCACCGAGGCCACCACCAAGACGGGCCCTGATCGGATCTGCGGTCAGTGCGGTGAGACGAGTCCCCACACCTTCGACACATGTTGGCAATGCGGTGGGTCCTTGACCGAAGACGATGATGGAGAGTCGCTATGAGGCTGTTTTTCTTGGGCCTGACGAGCGTTCTTGGCGCGCTGACATGGGGCTGTGACGACACCCCTCCCCCCCACACCCCAGCCGTCATGGATGCCGGTTTCATGGAAGCCGAAGCAGACGGTTCGGCGGACGACGCAGAGGCGACGTCATTCGATGGCAGTCCCGTACTCCCTGACGCCGCGCCGATCGAGGACGCAGCGCCGGTCGCCCCCGATGAGGGGCTACAACCCGATGGTGCGGTCATCGAGCGACCCTTGACTCCCGAGGGGGTTTTGGCCCCCGTGGGCCGAGTGGTCCAAATGGCCATTCCGGAAAATCCCGATGCCGCACGCCGTGCAGGCTGTCTCGTCCACGGCGCGAGCGTGGGCACGGGGCCCTACAATCTCAATCTGGTCGCCGGCGGCGACATTTTCGAACGACTCCGACCTGACCGCACGGGAGACATCTCTCTCGTCCTCCTGTTTCGGGCGCTGGATTGGGCTGCGGGCGTGACGGCCAACGCCCTGGACACGATGACGTTGCAGTTCATGGCGGGTCATCATTCGAGCGCCGATGGGTTTAGTGCCGACGAGAGTGAGTTCGTGGACTCGGACCCTGCGGGCGAGGCCAAAATCCAATTCGACGAAATTTCCCTCCGTGCAGGATGGTTCGAGGCCGGACCCACCGCGTTATCGATTCCCTTTGCCATCTTCGACAGCCCGATCATTCCCCTCGCTCTCGAATCGGTGAATCTCAGCGGCCGAGTAGCGGCTGACGGTCCCGGTCTGCGCATCGACCACGGGGTGGTGACGGGCTACATCACCTTGGAGGCGATGGTGTCGGTCATCGTGGAGATTCGCGCACTGTGCGAAACGGATGCCAGCGCTGCTGGATGCGCCCTCATCGGGGGCCAATTGAATCGACCCAACGAGGAACTCGCCGCCTTGGTGCTCAGCATCTTGGGCAATTACGACACACGACTCGAAGATGGCCTCGCATATGCCTGTGATCCCGGTGAAGAAGGGGCCTGTAATGCCGTCGGTTTGTGCCTGACCTACCAGGTGCGGGGGATTGATCTAGCCCAGGTCCGCTGAAGCGTAGGAGTCAATCCGAAGACCGACCGACACCGTTTGCATTGACTTCGTCGCGAAGCCGTTTATCTTCCCCCGTCGGGTATGGGAGAGAAACATGGGTGTGCGCGTGAAAACGCTCGGACTGGCCGTGGGATTATTACTGCTCTCCGGGTGCGTAAAGAGCATGGCCGTCAACGCCTTGGGCAACGCCCTCTCAAAAGGCGGCGGTACCTATGCCCAAGACGACGATCCCGAATTGGTCCGTGACGCGACGGCCTTCGGTCTCAAGACCATCGAATCCCTGCTGGACGCCGAACCCGAACACGCCGGTCTCCTCCTGGCCGCCACCCGGGGCTTCACACAATACGGGTACGCATTCTTGCAAGCCGAAGCGGATTACATCGAGGAGCATGACTACGCCCGCTCCAAGGTCCTTCGCCAGCGCGCGGTCCGGATGTATCGACGAGCACGAGGCTATGGCCTCCGGGGTTTGAATCTCGTTGTCGAAGATTTCGAAAACACGCTGATCACCGATCGAGAGAAAGCGCTAGAACCGATGACCGTCGAGCACGTCGGCCTCATGTATTGGACGGCCGCCGCCTGGGCCGCCGCGGTGGGATTGGACAAAGGCCAGGCGGATTTGGCCGCCGATATGGGCCTCGTCGAGGCCCTCATAAAACGCGCTCGAGTCCTCGAAATCGACTATGGCGAGGGCGCTCTCCATGACTTCATGGTGGCTTGGGATGGCGGTCGTCCCGCCAGCGCAGGTGGGAGCGTCGAGCGCGCCAAGACTCACTTCGAACGCGCCAAGGCCGCCTCCAAGAACCAACGAGTGGCTCCCTTGGTGGGCTACGCCGAGACTATTTGCGTCAAAAAACAAGACCTGGCGCAGTTCGAGGCCCTACTCCGCAAGGCCATCGCATTCGATGTCGACTCGGCCCCGCGCCACCGACTCGCGAATCTCATCGCCCAAAAACGGGCACGCTGGCTGTTGACTCAAAAAGAGGATCTGTTCCTGTGAACCCATTTAACGCTCTGGCTGAACACCGCCGATTCCGGTTTTTGCCCGCTTTTGCGATATTGGCTGCCGTCATTTTGATGGCTGCCCCCAATGCAAACGCGAAGAAGATCAAGATCGCGACGATGGCGCCCAAGGGCTCCATTTTCTACACGGTCCTCAAGGATTTAGCCGACGAGTGGAAGACCATCTCCAAGGGGAAACTCAAGCTCAAGATCTACCCCGGTGGCATCGCCGGCGGGGATCGTGAGGTCATTCGAAAGATCAAGCTCGGCACCCTCCACGGTGGTTTGATCACCTCGGCCGGCCTGGCCTCTTTGGACAAGTCCATCAACGCCATGCAAATCCCGCTGGCCTTTAGGGATCACGCCGAGGCGGACTACGTGCTCGCAAAACTGCGTCCGAGCCTCGAGGCCACCTACGCCGCCAAGGGCATCATTGTTTTGGGCTGGGCCGAGGCTGGGTGGATCCGCTTCCTCAGTAAGAGCCCACTCCTCCACCCCGACGACCGCAAGAACCACAAGTTCTTCGTCTTTACCGGCGACCCCGAACAAGCGGATGTGTGGAAGGCTGCCGGCTTCAAGGCTGTCCCCTTGCCGACGGCCGAAATCTCCACCGCGCTCCAAACGGGGTTGATCTCAGCCCTGCCGACCACGGCCCAGGCCGCGTCGCTCCTGCAGTGGTATACCCACGCCCCTCACATGATGAACCGCGTTTGGGCCCCCATGTTGGGCGCGCTGGTCATGGGCAAATCCGTGTGGGAAGACAAGGTCGACAAAAGCCTTCACGATGCCCTGCGGGCTGCCACCGAACGGGCCGCTGCTCGCCTTTTGGTAGAGGGCCGTAAAGCGGAAAGGATGAGCGTCGCCGCCATGGAAAAACGGGGATTAGTCGTGCACACCCTCACGGACGCTCAAACGGCCGCTTGGAGCGCCTTGGTAGAGAGCGCTCGCGACGCCATCCGAGGCCCCTTCGCTGCGCCGGACAAATACGATGCAGTCATGCAGCACATCGCCACCTATCGCAGCACGCAGGCGAAATAGGGCGTAATCATGACCCTCGCCGGCGGGATCTTCCAGCCCATCTCTCGCGCCCTCCATCGCGTGGAGAATGGAGCGGTCTTCGTGGTTTTTATGGCCACGATCATCCTCCCGATCCTAGAAGCGGCCGGTCGACCCCTCGGATTGAGCCTCTCGGGCGGCGCCGAATATGTCTCCCATCTGGTCTTGTGGCTCACCTTTCTTGGTGGCCTCTTGGCCACTCGAGAGGCCAAACATCTCCGCCTCTCTACAGCTGATCTCGTACGACACCCTCGGCTGCGAGTCGGCCTCGGCGTTTTCTCCTCTGGGGTTGCAGCCAGTGTCTCCATGGTCTTGGCCTATGCCGGTTGGCAGGTCGTGGCCATCAGTCATGCCGACGCAAATACCTTACCCATGGGACTCCCGATTTGGGTAAGCGAGTCCATCATGCCCATCGCGCTGGCTCTGATGGCACTCCGCTTTGTGTGGCGTGCTCCCGGGGGCTGGATTGGACGGTCGATCGCCCTGGCGACGATTCCCCTCGGGTTCTTGATGGACACCGCCCCCGAGTTCGTCATGGAGTCACCCATACTCTTCTCGGGGGTCATCGTCGTGGCCGCCGTGTTTGGGGCACCGGTTTTCGTGGCGATGGCCGGTGTGGGGATGCTGCTCTACTTCACCGACGAGACTCCCATCTCCGCCATCTCCGCCGAGATTTATCGCCTCATCTCGTCCCCCACCATTCCAGCAATTCCCTTATTGACCGCCTGTGGCTATCTGCTCGCGGAGGCACAAGCGGCACAGCGCCTGGTGCGTTTTTTCAAGGCGCTCTTCGGATGGATGCCGGGGGGAGTGTCGGTCTTGGTGACCGCGGTCTGCGCCATCTTTACCACCTTCACCGGTGGGTCCGGCGTCACCATTATCGCCCTCGGTGGTCTGGCCATGGGCATGCTGGCATCGGATCAATACCCCGAACGTTTTCGCTTGGGACATGTCACCGCCACCAGCAGTCTGGGCCTCTTGTTCCCCCCCAGTTTGCCCGTCATTTTATACGCCGTAGTCGTCTCGAGCAGTCCCGAGATCAGTGTCGGTGCCGACCGACTCTACCTCGCGGGCCTGGTGCCCGGTGTCTTGATGATCGTCTTGGTGGCTGCGTACGGCGTGTGGGTGGGACGGAAGGTCGAGCCACCACGCCCGGCATTCGACTGGGCCGAACTCCGAGGGGCCGCATGGGCCGCCAAATGGGAGCTATCGGTCCCTTTCTTGGTCATCATTTTGTTCGCCAGCGGCTTCGCGTCCATGGTGGAAGCGGCCGCCATCGCAGCCGCCTACGCCCTCGTGGTCGAGTGTTTCATCACACGAGATATCCATCCGGTTCGCGAACTGCCCCAGGTGTTGACCAAGGCTGGCGTACTGGTGGGGGCCGTCTTGGTACTCTTGGCGGCGGCCATGGGCCTGAGCGCGTATTGTCTGGTGGAGGCCGAACTCCCCGACATCATGCTCGAGTGGGTTCAAGAACACATCCAGTCTCCTTGGGTGTTTCTATTGGCGCTGAATGGGATTTTGCTGCTTTTGGGGAGCATCCTCGAGATTTACTCGGCCATCGTGATTCTGCCCCCAATATTGGCGCCCATGGCGCTGCACTATGGGGTCGACCCAGTCCATCTGGGCATCATATTCTTGGCCAATCTGGAACTGGGCTTTTTGACCCCGCCCGTGGGACTCAATCTCTTCTTGGCGGCCACTCGCTTCGAAGTCCCCATGGTCAAGGTCTACCGCGCCATCGTGCCCTACATCGTGATTTTGTTCGTCTCGGTGATGATCATCACCTACGTCCCCGCGCTCTCGGTGGGGGTCTCTAATTTGTTCGATGACCAGGAGAAAGCTCATGTCGTGGACGATCTGGCACAACCCACGGTGCTCCAAGTCGCGCCAAACCCTCGCCCTTCTACAGAGCAAGGGGATCGAACCGACAGTCCGTCGGTATCTGGACAATCCCCCCTCAGCGGCCGAGATCGACGCAGCCCTGACCAAGATGGGGATCGAACCCCGCGCGTTGATGCGGAAGAAAGAAGCGGATTATCGGGCGCAAAGCCTCAGCAACCCGGATCTGAGCAGAGCAGCGCTGATCGACGCCATGGCGGAGACACCCAAGCTGATCGAACGCCCCTTGGTGATTCACGGGGATAAGGCGGCCCTTGGGCGACCTCCCGAGAATGTCTTAGCGCTCCTCTGAGTCCGTCCCGGACTAGATGCGCGTGGTGTATGGCATCCGAAAGTGAAGCTGCACGAAGGCTTGGCCGATATGCCAGATGGACGCGTCCATCTCGCCCAGGGAAAAAACTGGTCCACCTACTTCTTGGGGCGGATAGAAGAATGACGTCCATCCACCGCTGATGAGTACGCTCTTCGAAAGCGGGATTTCGATCTCCGCATTCAAATCTAGCCCTGGTCGCAAAAAGTGGGTCTGTCCGAGGGCCTCGTTATCGCTATCGATATGCGCATAGGTGAGGTTGAGATTGCTTCCGACGCGGATAGGCCCGATGGGCATGTGGACCCCATAAAATCGCCAATTCGCGCCATACATGGCGGTTTGGTCGCGCCGAGGCGAAATGAAGATGGTGTCCGGCACTAAGACGACTGGGCCAGGCCGGAGACGCACTTGGTCGATCCGTGAGGCCATCTTCCGGTACTTCTTGGGAATCTTGTGTTTGTTCTGCTGGATGAGGGCCTGATCGATGATGGCGGCCAGGGAGATCTTCACCCCATAGTGCTGCTCTTGGTCCTTTTGAACGGGACCGGTAATCCAGTGAACCGCTGGCCCTAGCCCAATATTGACGGGGACAGTGACCGTCTGCTTCTTCCGCGCCTTCTTCTTCTTCTTCTTCTTCTTCTTTTTGACCCTTTTCTTGGCCTTTGCGACCAGGATTGAGCTTTGGGCTGTTTGGGCCTGCAACGCCCCACCGGGCAGAAAAAGACCGAAGAAAATCAAGCAATAGACTGCGCGCATGAGCGCCCCCTCAAATCTCCAGAACCTTGACGTCTAAGACGTTTGCGGTTCCACGAAGTCGTTGGATGAGTCCATCGTCCAAGGGACCCATGATGTTGATTCGGGCACATGCCGCCCCGTGATCACCAGAGAAGATGATGTTGCGCATACGCTGGACGTTGATCCCAGCCTCGCGAAGCAGTTCCAAGAGGCCGGCCAAAACGCCGACTTCATCGGCGTGGCGAATGACGAGACGATGGGTCGCTGGCGTATTGATGGCGAGATTGACGCAATTGGGCGCTTGTCCTGTGTGCTTCCATTCCAGCACTACCCGACAGGCTTCTGCTGCTACCGCCTCTTGCGCCTGGTTGGTGGAGGCACCGATGTGGTGGGTGCCGTATACCCCCTCGAGACCAGCCAATGACTGTACCCATTCGCCGTCGGCGCTGGGCTCCCCACAAAAGACATCCAAACCCGCCCGAATCCCTTTGCTCTGGATCGCTTCGGCCAGTGCTACCTCATCGACCACAGGCCCGCGAGACGTGTTGATGAAGGTCGCACCGGGACGCAATGCGTTGAAAAGATCGGCATCGGCCATTCCGCGGGTCGCGTCATTGAGCGGCACATGGAGCGTCAAAACGTCGGCGTACCGGGCCAACTCGAGAATATCCGTCGCCAACTCCACCCCGAGTGCGCGAGCGCCGTCCGCATCGAGGAGGGGGTCCCAGACCATCACGCGCATGCCGAATGCCTGACCACGGGTAATGACGGCCCGGCCAATGGCACCACACCCGATCACTCCGAGGACCCGATCCTTGAGGCCCCGCGCCTTGGCGTAGGTCTTCTTCCGCCATTGGCCGGCCCGTAGATCAGCCACATTATCGGCAATGCGACGGTCCGCGTTGAGAATGTGACCCCAGGTCAGTTCCGCCACGGCAACAGCGTTCATCCCGGGACAATTGGCGACGTAGACCGCATGGGCCGATGCCGCATCGAGATCGATGGTGTTTACGCCCGCTCCGGCCCGAACGATGAGCTGGAGCGATTTCGCCGCGGCAATGTGAGCTGCACTGATTTTTGTCGACCGAACCAAGAGCACATCGGGGTCGTGCTGGGCCATGGCGGCCAGTAAGCTATCGGCCGAAAGCGTCGCATCGAAGACGACTTCTAGGCCCCCTTCAATCAATGCTTGTCGAGCAGATTCGGGCAGTTTGTCAGCGATGAGCGCGCGCATAGTCACCTCCAAAGACGCAGAATACTAACGCACACGGATAGCGGATGCGCGTCTGAGGGATGTTAAAAATACCCGAAGATCTGCGCGCCCATGTTCATGTAAGGCCTCATAGGCCGCCACCGAGGGCGCGGCTTCCCCCCCATGACGCACGATCGCCTCGTCAAATGTCACTGCGCTGCCGTCATGTAGATACGGTGCGCTTTGTCCGACGCCGGCCAGCCGACGGGTGAGATACATCTGTGGATCTACCCCGCGTTCCGCGTGAATGCTGGCAAGGCCGGGCCCCATATCGTGGCGGCGAAAATCCGAAAAGACGGGGATGAGCCACACGTCGCCTTCTCGTGTCGGTCGAGGACGCGCGCTCGAAAGCGAGAGATCCACCGCAAACGCAGCACCGCCTTCGGCGCCGGTTCGATACACAGGATCGGACACGGTCATAAACGGGACATGACACCCGTCACAGCCCAAGGTTGAGAAACGCGCCGCGCCATCGAGCCAACGCGTCGTCAGCTCCGGTGCATCCACCAATACGGGTGGGTTCTCGAGATTCGGGTCTTGGTAGAGCCCTTCAATGGGGATTTGGAGGCCCGGAGCGTCGAGCGTCGCGATAAAGGTCACCAGGGCCGTCAACTGGCCCTCGGTGATTTCCTGTTGTACCCCATCGCGATCGGGGTCGTCGGCAGGCCCATCGCCCAAATCTAATCCATCTGGTCGCGCGATGACTTCGTCTGCCTGAAGGCCGAAATGCAGCTGTAGACTATGGCCAACGAAGGTACGCAGGGTGGAGAAGGTCCCTTTCCATCCAAAGGGTTTGACCACCAAATCCGGGTCCACACCCTGGAGGTCACTCAGATCTAAACTGCCTCGGTGGGCGACGACGACCCCGAAATCGACGCCTTTAGCCTCTAGCCTCACCTCCACCGGCGCGCCCGACGCCTCAGCAGCAGCCAAGGCAGTGTTTGCCTGTTCTTGAAGCGATACCGTCATCTCGCGGGCAATGAGTTCCACCCAGCCAAGCCCCCAAAGCGGCGGCGGTTGCCGTTGATCATGGGAGGCCGCGCGATCACCATCACCGAACATGAAAGCGTTGTCTGCTCGGTCTCCAGCACCGGCAAATCCACCCTTCCAGTGACAATCGGTGCAGCCTGCCGCATCGGGTCCGCCGAAATGGCCCCGTTGAAAGCGTCCGCGAAGGGTCGAACCCTCGGGTCCCATTCCATTGCCGTACCCCTCGGTCGGGGTGAACGAACGCATGAAGAGCCCGCGACCGAGATCCACCACCTCTGACAGGCTCAGGCAACCGGCAGCGAGCGCGGCCCCTGACACACGGTACTCGGCGTGAACCGACGCCGGCGCATAGGCCTCCCACATGCGTTCCTGCTCCAGCGCGCGTCGAAACGCCAACCAGCGTGCTGCAGTCTCCGCGTCGACGATGGAGTCCACCACCCCTCCAAGGGCTGGAATGCTGGGGGGTGGGGGGCACTCGAAGGCCGAGCCTGCGTCCATGGCGGCATCGGAATTAGATGGACCCATGCGCGCATCGACGGCGGCATCTTCCATGGAGAGATCGAAGGGCATCGCCGGACCGGGCGGACCGGCTTCTCCCGGGGGTCCCGGCGCGCCCGGCGGGCCCGCTTCACCGGGTACACCGGGCGGACCGGCCTCCCCACGCGGCCCCGGAGATCCGACGAGACCGGGGTCGCCGGTACAGGCGTTGAGCAAGAACCCAAGAATGAGACAAACCCGCATGCCTTACTCCACCAAGACGACGGGGTCACGGGTGAGGGAGGCCAAGAAGACGCGCAGCGCCGCCCGCTCCTCATCGTCTAGGGCGACATACGCGGCCCGCGAAGGCGACGCGTCTCCCCCATGGGCCAAGATGGCATCCTCCACCGTGGGCGCTCGCCCGTCGTGGAGATAAGGTGCAGTGTCGGCCAGCCCCCAAAGCGAGCGGGTCAACCACACGCTGCCCGGCACTTCGCCGGCGCCGTCGGGCAGCGTCTCCGGCCGGGGATCGGCCAAGTCGGGCCCCAAGTCGTGGCGCTGGAGGTCGGTGAAGGGATAAATGGGCGTCCCCGAGGGGATGCGGTTCATCTCGTCGGCCCCGAAGTCTACTCGGGCCGGCTGGGGCGACTGACCCGCAGTGGCCAAATCGAGGGCGTATTCGAAGGAGGTATCGGCGGCTACTAAGACCGTCTCGAGGGAGCGGATGCGCAGCTCGGGGACATGGCACGCGGCGCACCCCACGGTCTCGAAAGCACGATAGCCACGGGCCCACACAAAGAGCAGACGGGGATCTTCTGGGGGACGAATCTGCGGCACCGGCAGCATACTGAGATAGGCGGAAAGGAGTACGGCTTGAGCGCTGGTCGCCTCCGCTTGCACCCCATCCCCATCGGGATCGAATTGGCCCCCATCGCCCAGCCACCGTGGGGCGTCGTCCGCGTAGATTTGCATTCGGCTGTCCGTCTGAATCCCCAAATGAATCTGCAACGCCTCATCGGCCAGCGAAACGAGATCGGAGTGACGGCCCTTGTGGCCAAAGGGGCGGATCCGGAGATCGGGGGAGACCCCACGGAGTTCATCGGTAACGAGAGTGCCGTCGGGTAAGGCGGTGAGGTGGCCGAAATCGCGGCGGCCGATCATGATGTGGGTCCGAATCGGCCCCCCGGTGCTTGCGGCCTGCTGCAATGCAATGCCGCGGCGGCGGGCCAACTCGTCCTCGGTCTCCCGCGCCAGACGCGCGATATAGCCCAAGCCCATTACGTGGGGTGCGTCTCGCTGAACGCTGGCCGAAAGGCGTTCCCCGTCCCCCCTCAAAAGCGCCAATTGGCTCAACCGACCACTGCCGTCCGGCCCGCCGACGAAGTGGCAACTCCGACACGAAGACGCATCGAGGCCACCGCGCTCGCCGTCGTGCAGGCGACGCCCAACGGCCGGCGCTGGAGGTGGGCCGAAGGCATCTCCTTGCCCGAGCCCTGCGCCGCGATCCAACTCAGACTCGAAGGCTTCATCGCCGATGGCGAAGAGAACCTCGGCGCCGTTTCGCTGGAAGATCACTGGCCCCACCAAGGTTTCTCGACGCTCGTTGGGATCGGTGGCAACGCGATACGCTTCGGCGCGCGTCTGTCGATGAAGATCGACAGCGTCGGCGAGTGCGTCCCGGAGATCATCTGGGAATTGGGCCCGCCCCGGCGTGGAGAGGAGGAGGAGGAGGAGCGCGAAGCGCGCCACAGGCGGAGAGATCAGCGGCAGCAGAGAACGGGGAGGTTACTGCCACACGCGACGTTTTGCTGGACGTTGACGATATTGCCCGTCACGTTTCCGCCGCCTCCATTACTGGTGTAATTGAAATCCACCGTGAGCGTTGCGCCATTGGCCACATCGCCGCTGTTGTAGAGGAAGTTCTGGCAAGTGTTACGATTGCTGCCGTTACCATTGGTGGCCTGAGCGATGGTCCAGGTGGCCACATTGTCGAATGCGTTGGCGTTATTGGCATCCAACGCGTTACCGGCGACGGCGCGGACCACCTCATCGGGGGTACACATGTGGGCCGTCGCCTCGTTTGCATAGGCAGAGCGACACATCTCGTGCGCGGCCCGCAGGCCAGTCTGACCCCCGAATGCAAACCGACCGTCCGACGTCTCTACGCTCCGTCCGAGAATAAATGC
>Ga0115011_10000922_pt1 | contig 21964 bp, 24 predicted proteins | sample TroAtlMetagenome_2_FD_88705 | JGI IMG/M metagenome (GOLD analysis project Ga0115011, IMG submission 88705) | Marine eukaryotic phytoplankton communities from Atlantic Ocean - Tropical Atlantic ANT8 Metagenome | ecosystem: Environmental > Aquatic > Marine > Oceanic | place: Tropical Atlantic...
ACCGATTTTTCTTCTGATTTCTTTGATGTAGTGTTGTCTGAGTCCATTAATCGTTCAATCAATTCAGCTTTCTTTCCGGAAACTTTGAGATTCCTTTGTTTCAAGATTTCCTTTAATTCTTTGAGTGTTAAATCTTCATAATTCATTTTTTCACCTCACTCCCCCTTAGAAACGATATATATGCCATCTTGAAATACTCGAGGATCTCTCTTCTTGACTTTACAGGCCAATTCTATATTTGCAGCGGTTTGGCCTACTTTTTCTCTATCCGCCCCTGAAACTATGACATCTGATTTGTTTTCAATGCGCACCTCTACTTCGGATGGAGTCCATGGGAGATTTGCTCGACGGGGCACTTTCTCTCCTAGCATATTTGTAATAATGAAAGTATTTCCATCTACCTTTAGTGTCATTGGGAAATGGCTGAATACAGCCTTGAGTCTATATTCAAATCCATTATCTATTCCTCTAACCATATTTCGAATATGTGCTGCCCAAGTTCCTGCTATTGCTTTTTCAGATCGCCGAGGTAGGGTGCAAAAAACCGTGAGGATGTTATTGTCATGACTAACTGATACTTTGTTGTGATAAAATTCCCTTGTCAGAGATTTTTCACCTTTGGAGATAGTTACTTGAGATTCCTCGACACTAATATTTACTCCCTCGGGAATAAGAATATCGTGTGAAACCTTTTCCAATTTTGGCATATATTTTCCTCCTAGAACACATAGGCAAGTAAGCGCCCACCAACTCTCTCCTTTTTCGCATCGAAGTGATTCATCACACCTTGGTTAGTTGTTAAAATTAGTAATCCAAAATCCCTAGCAGGGAGATATCGAGATTCCCATTTATCAAAATCTAACCTCTTTACGGAATGTCGTGGTTTGATTACCCCACATCTGTTGATTGCTCCAATTAATTCTATTCTGAACGAACCGCCTCTACCATCGGCTAATTGTTCATATTCTCCAATGTATCCTGATGACTGCATAATATCCAACATACTAGAAAGTAATTTACTAGCTGGCCTAACTGTAACTTCGTATTTTCCGGCGTTCTCTGCGTTGTATATCGTTGTAAAAGCATCATTTAATGGGTCAAACTGCATCTATATCACCTCATGAATATTTCTTAAATCCTATATCTGGAGCTACATCTCTAAAGCATTGCCTACATAGATGTAAACCATGGCGCCTAATCATTCCTCTTCTGCGTCCGCACCTTCTGCATCCACTTGTCCTTCCTATGCTCTCTCCATGATCTCTAGCCATAATTAGTCCTCCACAATATTAAGTCCGTATTTTTCAACAAACCATTCTTTAGATTCTTCTCTCCCAATCATATGTGATTTAGGAATTCTTGATTTTTCTCTTCTCTTTCTTGAAACTCTGTGACCTGGTCTTTCTAAAACAACATTAATATCCATGCCAAAAATACCTATATCTGGATCATACTTTTGGTCGGGAAAATCTGTGTAGTCAGAAATACCAAAAGAAAGATTTCCCTGAGCATCAAAATTATACTCTGGAAGTATGCTTTCTCTTACCCAAAAGGCATCTTTTAGGAATGAATTTACCATTTCTTTATTTCTTAATGTAACCTTACATCCAATTGGTGCTCCCTTCCTGGTCCCCAAATCTCTGTTAGTCTTTTTTGATAATGTCCTAACAGGCTTCATTCCTGTAAGAACTTCCAAAACTTGTTCAGCCAATTGCAGCCTTCTTCCACCTTCGCCAACACCTATATTCACTGTTACCTTTGTAATTCTAGGCATCATCATAGGATTCAAGTTTTCACTCATGATTCATCCTCCTTGGGAATATATGATTCCTTGTCAATTACAAATACATAGTCTGAAATCGTACCGAAATCATCAAATAAAGTCTCATTGGGCTTAGATGATCTCTTGATATCTAGGCTACTAATTACAGCTATCTCTCCTATGTGACTTCCACCAGTAAGGAATGCCAATGAACCTGCCTTATTTGGCAAATGTTTGGAAATCTCCTGACTAGGTAACGAAATTATTAGTGAGTCTCCAACACTATATTTTGAAGATTCGGATTCGATTATATTACGGCCATCATGCAAATTTATCTGAGTTTTACCGGCTTTTATTGTGGTTTTGCCAATAATTTTACAAATTTTTGTGGAAGACTGTTTTTTGGTTATTAATCTATATCTGAGTTTTCCATTTGTATCGATGATACATCGATAATTATTTTTCCCCACTGTTAAGACATCCATGAGACCTACTCCTCTAGAGCGATTCGTCTCGACTTTTCCATCAACTAGAACTTTTCTAGAATGGAGAATTCTTTTAGCTTCCCTCATATTATGTGCAACTCCTAGAATATCTCGTAGTAAGATTCCGAGTGGCATGCACATTTCTAATGGGTGCCCGGCAGGATTTGGTTTCTGAGCCCAAATATTTGTCTTCCTCGTTAGGGGCCAACTCCTAGGCATCATTAATCTTTTAATGTGACTTCTACTCATCTGAAGAACCCCCCTTTGAACGTTTTATTAGCTTTTGAATTCTAACTGGATCTCCTTCGAAAAGTTTTGTGACTATTACATTTGAAGGATTTACTGGCACTGCTTCTTCTTTACCATCTGCAGTATTTTGAGTCAGTCCGTCGACAAAAATTTGTCCAGTCCCAGAATCTACACTTGCAATTTTAGCCTTAATTCCAGCCCTGCCTCGAGACTGTCCTAGTCTCTTTCCTCTGGAGTCAGTTTTGATGCTATTGGGGTGACTAAAATCTCCTCTCAAAAGCTCGACTTCATCACCGACTCGCACTGTCACTGTCCTAATGTGCTTCAAATCGGGATCATCGGAAACTAATCTAGATCTCATTCGTTTTCTTCTAATGTGAATCGGAGCTTTTTGTTGTGATAATCGCTGCTTTCCTGATTTCTTACTCTTCATTTTTACACCTCTATCCTATACAATTTGTTTTGCTGTTGCTGCAATTCTGGGCCATCTCTCTGCTGCTTCCCTACTTACTGGGCCTTTGATATCTGAGCCTTGGACTTCTCCTCGTTCATTTGTAATGACGCATGCATTATCTTCAAACTGTACCCAAGTTCCATCCACTCTTCTGAAGGGGCGTGCTTGCCTGACTATTACTGCATTGAATATTTGGCGTCGTGTTTCGGGAGTACCCCTTCGAACCGTAACACGAATCATATCTCCAACTCCTGCTGACGGATACCTTCTAGCAACGCCTCCTTTCTTCAATACAGTAATCAATTGTACAACTTTAGCCCCGGTATTGTCGACGCATTCAAGCTTTGCTTGAGTGGGTAAACCAGAGGTCACTCTTCCCGCAATTCCTTTCATTCGATAACCTCCTTCTCAATAACGCAGAATTTTACCGTCTTAGAAAGTGGACGGCATTCCATAATTTTGACTCTATCTCCTAACTTGATTTCACCAATACAACTTGGTAGATGTGCGGAGAATCTGCGTGTTCTCTTCTCATAACGCTCGAATTTTTTCAGGTATCTTGTAGTAGCACGTTCTACTACTATTGAACTAGCCATTCCTTGTGTAGCTACAGTGCCCTCAATAATTTGTCCTCGTACCCTTAAAGTTCCATAGAATGGGCAGTTCTTATTTCCGTCCCATTCTCCTTCTGGGGTATTAACATCAATTCCAATATCTCTCATTTCAATCTCTCCTATATCTTCTATTGATTCGGTTTTCGGGCTTTTGAGTTACATTTCTGCCTACTATATCATGATCGTCAATCTTGAGTTTGACTACATCCTTGGCAATAGTAATTCTTCGATTATTTGACTTAATCACCAATGTCCTACTAGTTTCATCTAATATTTTCCCTTTTACTCCAATTAGAGTAGGATCTGGAGATTCGATGATTTCCATATTTTTAGAAATCCATGGCATGTTTACAATTCCCTTCATTATCTTACCTCCACCTGAAATCCGTTCTGTTCTAGGACTTTTGCTGCTTTCTTCTTATGATCTCCTTGAAGTTCTATTGTACGACCTTTGACAGTTCCACCGCTTGCACAAGAACCTTTGAGAATCTTTGCTAATTGACCAATATCAATGGCCGTATCTTCGATTCCTTCTACCATTGTGACCATCTTGCCATATCTCCTTCTTACTACGGATATAATCGCCTTTTGCTGCTCTTTGGCGATTTCTTGACAAATACAGAGTTCATCAGGAAGTCCACAAAGATTACAAATTCCAGCCATTATCTATTCCTCCTTTCTTAGTGATATTTTTGTTAAAACGCGAGCTATGCTCCTCCTCGTTTGCTTATATTCTCCTGCATTGGATGCAGATCCTCCTAGAGCTTGCTGGGCACGAAGTTGCAACATTTCATCTCTCAATTCATTGAGAGTTTGCTCAATCTGTTCATCTGTCATATCATCGATTTCTTTTGATTTAATATGAGTCATCACTCTTCCTCCTTCGTTAATTCAGAAATTTCTGGCGGGACATATCCTGTAGATTCTACTAGTTCTGGAAGTCCGGATTCTGAGCGTTCTAAGATATCTATTTCATGTGGCAATTTTGTACCTGGCCTCATTATTCTTACAGTGCAACCTATTGTCCCTAATTTTTTTACTGCTGTAGAAAATCCTACGTCCATAAATTGTAAGGCAGTCTCGCCACAATACTTAATGTGGCCTTTTTGGAATTTTTCGACTCTATGCCGTGCACCCGTGATTTTTCCACTCAGTATAACAATGACTCCTCTAGCTCCTGCATCCATAATATTTTGCACAGTACTGTGACCAGCTCTTCTGAAGAACCAGCCTCTCTCTAGAGAGCTTGCAAGTCTACTGGCCATAACTTGTGCATTTGTCCTTGATTCTTGGATTTCCTCGACTTCTAATTGTGGATTTGGTAAATTAAAATCTTCTTGTAGTCTTCTTTGTAATTCATGGATTACTTTTCCTCTTCTACCAATTACTCTTCCAACTTGTTCGGCACTAAGGGTGACCTTGGTCCCTTCAGGAGTTCTATTGAAGACTAATCCTCCATATCCTGCCCTTTCCGTCTCTTTGAGAAGGTATTCTCTGACTAATTGACGTTCTACATTCCTCCCAATTATGTTCCTAATTGTATTTTGCTTCAAAAAATCACCTCAAAAATCCTCATCTTCAGAGTCTTCATCCTCGTCGCCAAAGAATTCGAGAAATATCTCCAAATTTACTTGATAGTGGTTACTTGGAGATGCTCGCCCTCTTGCTCTAGGCCTCCAATTTGTAGATACTTGTCCTCTATGTGCTGCAACATGAGTAATCATCATGTCTTCTGGGTCTATTGTATCATATCTTTGTCGTGCATTATCCATAGCACTGTTAATGAGTTTGATGAATTCTTTAGATGCTTTATTGGGGAACTTGCCGGGCCCCATTTTCCCTTTTCTATGTCCTGCCATGGTATTTCCACCTCGGCCTTTTCTTGAACGTCTTTGATATGGAATAGCGCGCTTCTTATCGATGACATCTTCAAGATATTGAATCGCTAATTCCGCATTCATACCTCGAATTGCCTTAGAAATGTGATAGCAATGTTTGTGGTGGCAATCAATGTTTACTGCTCGAGCAGTCACTAGATTGGATCCTTGCAATAATTGAGTATAGCCGCTCTGAGACTTCCCTTGTATTCTTGACATAATAATTACCTTACTTTAATGAAACGTGCTGAGATGAACGAGTAGCACCTACTCCCGGTCCTGTATGAGTTACAGACTTCCTAGTCTTGGCGAATTCTCCTAATGCATGACCAATCATGTTTGGAACAATTTCTACATTAACAAATTGTTTTCCATCATGTATCCCAATTGTTGTTCCTACCATGGAAGGAAGGATGTACATCCCTCTACAATGTGTCTTAATTACTTTATTTCCATTACTCTCTATTCTATCTAATAGTTTTTCACACTCGGGACTAAGGCCCCTAGCTAGAGTTCTCTTTACTCTGGAAGGCATCAAGGTAGCAATACAAGGTGCATCTATATCGTCATCTGGTGGATATAGTGGCATATCTTGTAGTTCTTCGAGACTATATCCCCTCCATCTAAATTCTTTCTTTCTTCGTTCAGATATCTTCGAGCGTCTCTTCCTTGCTTGACGTCGGGCGACCTTAGCTGTACGAAATACACGTCTTTTCCTAGCCATAATTATCACTCCTTCTTAGATCGTCCCCTTCCGGTTCTTCTAGGTGCTATATTGCCCACTTTCTTACCAGGAGGGGCATGTCTACTTACAGAATTGGGGCCGTGAACTGCTTGATGATTACCACCACCATGTGGGTGATCTACTGGATTCATAGCAACTCCGCTAACTGTTGGATATAATTTCCCTCTGGCTTTAGCCCTGTAATGGGCTGCTCCAGCTCTCATTAGAGGTTTTTCAGTCCTACCATGACCTCCTAGCACTCCTATTGTAGCCCTGCATTTTGCCGGTAGTTCCTTGGTTCTACCACTTGGTAATCTGACCCTGACATAATCTCCCATTCTAGTGTCAATAATAGCTGAATTTCCACCTGATCTAGCTATCTTTCCGCCATCTCCAGGTCTAGCTTCGACATTACATATCTGAGTCCCTTCAGGAATTTTATCTAGAGTAGTAACATTTCCGGGCTTAAGTGAAACTTTATTCCCAAATGCCAAATTTTGACCGATTGCAATTCCCTCTGGTGCTGCCAAATGAGCGATTTTTCCGTCTGAGAATTTTACCTTCGCAAGAGGTGCAGTGTGAGCTGGGCTATGTACTAAATCTATAACTTCACCAATTTCTTCACTGACTCTGGGTATTCTATTAGCAGCAGGGAACCTGTGACTGGAGACCTTATTTTTAGGACTCGAACCTCTTCTCTGTGAACGTGTTCTCTTACCCATATATTTTCACCAACTAGAATGCTCCTAATTTGAGGGCAGCTTCCTCTGCATCAAATCCCTCTGAAAGCCTAACACTCGCATGTTTTCCTGTCCGATTAATACGAACATTGACTTTTGATACTTTAACTTCTAATAAATACTCTACAGCTTCTTTTATATCTTTCTTTGTAGCCTCTCTCCTGACGATGAATTCCAATCTATTATTGTTCTCTTTATGGACTCCATCGGGGTCAGAAACTCTTCTGGCATCAAGCGTTTTTTCTGTAATCCAAGGCATTATAATCACATCATACGGATCCATAAATATCACTCCAACGCCTCTATTGCTGCTTTAGTCCAAACTGTAAGTCTACCTAAATCCCCTCCAGGGGCTAAATCTTCAGCACTCAAATCCTTTACCGAGACTACGTCAACTCCTGGAACATTTCGTGCGGCTTTATTCAATCCTAGTTTTTGTTCAACCACTAATAAAATACTTTTGGGGATTCTATATTTTCTACTCCTCATTGTACCTTTACCAGCTCTAATTTTTCTTCCCTTCCTTGATCTTTCTAAATCGGCACCTAGTCCCAATGCTTCCATCATAGAGATGAATTTTCTTGTTGAATATTGAGAAGGTATCAATTCTAAATCGTATTTCTCTTCTGAGCCATCTCTAGATTCTACATAATTATCGATAATAATTGGGAATTGTACATCTTCTGAGAATTGATGTCCTCGTGAAGATACTAAGTCAGTATTACATGAAGCAGCTATAGCTGAATTCCTAGCTAATTTCTTTTCCTTGGAATTCATTTTTTGAGACCAGTCCTTGTCTACTTTTGGCCCGTGGGCTCTTCTTCCGCCCCTGGTATGTGGATTTTGAGCTCCTGTCCTCTGACCTGTTTTTCTCATGATTCTAGAAACGCCTCTTCCCTTCCCCCACCATTCAACTGAATGCTTCATTCCTGGTTGTGGTGATTTTTTACCATCGTGCTCCCTGTGGCCGTATGGTTGTCGGCGATTTGCTCGAGAAGAAAGAACAGCTGCCCTAATTACATCCTCTCTAATTTCTGATAGAAACATTGGAGGTAATGAAATAGATTTGCCTTTTTTGGCCTCAACTGAATATGTCTCTGCCAATAGGCCTGCATCCATCTCTTCTTGGATTACAGAATTAACTAAACTAATTGTATTGGCCTTCATCATCATACCCCCTGTTTGCTAGAAGTACTAACATACGTAACTTCTACATCCCCTACTGGACTACTAGGTCTAATTGCATCTCTGAATCTTAATAGCCTCTTTGCCGGACCTGGAAGGCTACCTTGAATAATTATGTAGGGGTTTGAGACTTCGCCATAATGCAAAAATCCACCAGCTGGAGTAATTTCTGATTCGTCCGGATTGGAAATTCTCAATATTCTTTTATTTAGCTCAGTTCTTTTGTGATAACCAAGCTGGCCGGCTTGACGTATTGTTTTTCTCACATATCCAGTTCCGAAGTCACCCATATTACCGCCTTGACGTCTGCGTTTGCTATTCTTGTGACTTAGTAATTTTAGTCCGAATCTCTTAATTGATCCTTGCCATCCTTTTCCTTTGGTCACTCCAACGACATCCACTTCTTGGCCTTGAGAAAATACATCTCCTAACTCAATTTTTCCACCGAGTTTATCTAATCCCCAATCTAATTTTGATTCGGCATCTCCTCCTTCCAAACCAACTTCCATAATTTCGGGAGTTTTTGTGGGGATGCTGTTGACCATATATGGTTGAGTGCAAACGATAAGGCGTACGTCAACTAAATCTTGATTTTTCAAAGACGTTATTGAATCTTCATTGTTGGAAGATTCCCTAGAAGGTATTCTCCCTCCTCTTTTCGAAGGTTTTCGGCCTTCTTCTACATCACGCTCTCCTTTGGTTTGATTTGCATATCTGGGCGATAAATTGTCGGGTCCTGCTGAAGATATGTCGGCCCATATTTCACCTGCTGTCTGCAATCCATAGGGAGTGGACTTGTAGCCTCTGACAGCTAAAACTGTCATTGGCGGAGTCTCGACGATAGTTACGGCTTTTCTGATTTCTTGTCCTGCAGAAGTAGAATTAGGATTGTTGTCTTTCATAAGAATATGTGTCATCCCTGCTTTCCATCCTGCGAATCCCTGGACTCGTATTTCGGAAGAATTTGTAGATGGCCATGTTGAAATTCTAGGAAATTGGCGGACAGATCGTTTTCTAGGGCTATAGCCCATGCTGCCTCGGCGAGGTCTATGTCTGTCAGCCATGCTAATTCTCCTGTCATTACCAGTTCAAGATTTCTCGAGAACCGGGCTCTCTGCGTCAGGGAGGTACCGTGACACCCAGCACGGACTTAGAAGAAAGTCCGATTTTTGGGGTATAAAATAGAGCCCTATGTGTCTGGTACCTCACGCTTGAGCGGCCCTGCGACCAACATAACCTATTTGAACGAATCGGGATTCTTTCAGCTTCTACAGGACAATAATTGTAGATTCTCATATGGAATGATTTTGAACCCTGACTAAGTTGATTCATTTGTGTCAGCTTTCGTGGAGCACCCTAATCTATCCTCTAGGAGTGTAGAAGCGAGAGCATATCAACTAATAGCAGTCAATCAAGTACTCTCTAGATCTACCTTATTGGTCCTTCCAACTGCTGCTGGAAAGACTGCTGTTGCGTGGATGTCTATAGCTCAGAGATTATTGAATGAATCGGGTTGGGTGCTTTTTATTGCTCCCACTGTCGCACTAGTTAATCAGCATATGAAAAATAGCATCCCAATATTTAGGGATAATTTGAATTGGAATATTATTTGCATCAGTGGTAAAGAAAATGTTGAATCTAGGCATAAATTATGGGGCACTTCGAGAGTTATTTTTGCAACTCCTCAAGTGGTTAGAAATGATGTTAGAAATGGAAGATTATCATTAGAAGATTGTTGTATGCTTGTAGTTGATGAAGCCCATCACTGTGTGGGCAGTCATGCAATGAGGGAATCAACGAGTTTATTTCTCTCTCAGTCTAAAAATCCACTAATAATGGGAACTACCGCCAGCCCTAGTTCAAGAGTTGATAGAATTGAGGAAATATGTAATAATCTAGAAATTGAGAATATACATTTGAGAACACGTGATGATAAGATGATGTCAGGTTTCCTGTCAGAATTAGAAATTAGTGAAATTAAAGTGGATGTACCAATTAAAATCAGAGAATTAGCAGAACCTTTCAAAATTTGGCAGAAACAGATAGTGGATAAAGAAAGGAGATTGGGACGATATGTATATCCGGGAGAGATAGGAATGTCGGGACTAGCTAATGCTATGGAAAGGTCATCAAGGGCCATAAAAATGGGAGATTCACGTGCATATAGTTCTGTTTCTAATATCGCTACTGCAATGAGATTGAATCACCTAATTAATCATTTATTGTGTCAGGGAATTACTGCTGCAGGAGAGTTTCTAGAAAGAATGCGTGAGGAAAGTAAAAAAAAGAAAACGGTCAAGGAATTTCTTGAAGACTATAGAATTCGAAATTTGATAATTGAACTATCGAATTGCGAAGAATATCATTCAAAAATCAGTTCCATAAGAAGAATTGTAATGGAACGAGTTAGGAATGATGAGGATGCTAAAATAATTATTTTCTCCACATTTAGAGATACTGTGAAAGCATTGGAAGGTGCATTGAGTGAATTTGAGCAAATTAGGCCAATACAATTCATAGGTCAATCGAGTAAAACTGGCAGTATTGGCCTTTCTCCAAAGAACCAGATAGAAAGGCTGGAGAAATTTAAAAGGGGAGAATTTAATGTTCTGATCGCTACTTCTGTTGGAGAAGAAGGATTGGATATACCAAGTGCTGATTTGGCTATTTTTTATGAGCCCGTAGCTAGTGAAATTAGAATGATTCAAAGAAGAGGTAGAACGGGTAGAAAGAGACAGGGGGATGTAGCCGTACTAATTGCCAGAGATACAATGGATGAAAGGGCTATGTCATCATCAAGAAAGAAAGAAGAATTCATGCACAAAGCAGTGAGGAGGGTTGCGAGAAAGTTTCCAATTTCAATAAATAATTTATCTAATATTGATGATTTCAGTGTGGCAGATATGGGTATAACGGAACCAGCTAGTGAATTTGTGAAACGTGAAAAAGAAAAAGTTCGACCTGAATTAGCTATAATTGATAAAACGCCAGAAACTCAAGGGGATGAAGATATCCTAAAATTACCGCCTCAGAAATTTAGACCGGATGGACAAACGGGATTAGAACAATTTTGAAAAATTGATATTTTATGTTTCATGAAATGTGCATTTTTCAGGACGAGTAAATATTGAGTGCCTATATTTTGCTATTAAATTATACACCAAATCCCTTAATGGATAGGGGATTAGCCAGAGTAATGGAAACCAAACTTTGTACGGCCACCCCAAGTAAAGTAATATTCTAATTGAAGCTGCTGATTTGGTGAAGATTTTTTCGTTGGTTAAGAGAAATAGTGAGTCAATATCGCGAATTTTGGGAGGGAATTCTGAAATTATCTCTAATCCTTGAGGGCTTTCTATTGCGAAAATTTTTACATCATAATTCTTTCTAATATTTGCCTTTAGAAATCCCCCCAGATGTGAGCAAAGTCCACAATTGCCATCCATAAGAATTATTTCGGAATTATCTTGCAAGGAATCACACCCTTGTATCTCCTCATCAATCACCAATTACTGCCAATCGAGTTCGGAATTGTGCTAGTCTAGAATTGTGGTGACCAAAAGCAAACGAAAGAATCTCTGACAAATGTATAATTGGCAAATTAGTAGCCATTCCAGTAATTCTTGATGCTTTGCCCTGATAAATATCCATCATTGTGTGTGATAACGTGCAAGAGCTTACTATCATCTGAGCTCCTTGGGATTTAGCATCCAAAATCGTGGATGCAATTTGCTTCAATACTGTTTCTTCCTCTGAGTAAATACCTGGAACTCCAACACTTACAGTTCTGCTATTCCAATCTACTGGAATGCCACCTAAGGAACTGATTAATTCTTCTAGATAAATTGGATCATATACATCATCTTCGCCACAGAATCCATATTGTTGCATATTTGGCCCATAATATCCAGCAATTTTGAATTTCATTGGGTTTTTTACCATTTTTTCAATTTTTTCTAACCCTATATCTTCAACCATTACATGAAGAATATGACGAACATTTACTTCTCCTTTTAACTGTAAATTTGAAGTTCTGAGTAGTACATCATTAACCTTGGCCAATAATAATGGGTCATCTCGAAGTTTTGTTAAATCCTCATTAAGATTCCCTAGAGTGGCCGCACAAGGAGTTAGTATGTCATATCCAAATGATTCAGCTAATGCTAATGTTCTGGCATTTAATGTAATTTGTAGTAAATCATTAGCTTGACGAATTATTCCGGCTCCGCAACTTGTTGCATCATCTATGGGAAATAAGTCTATACCCAATGTTCGGCAAACGGGAATAATCGTGTCCATCACTTCAGGGGCTCCACTGTGAGCTACATTCCCAGGGTGAAATGTAAATTTAAGTGCCATTAAAAACGACCATCCAGTTCATTAAATATTGCTACAACCTGATGATGATTTTTTACTGAATTATTGAATTGTTTAGGCATCTTACCAATCCCAGCGGGTGGTGCAATCATCCCTAATCTCCCATTAAACATTCTTCCACCCGTCCTTGTGAATCCAAAAATCATTCTAGCGGTTACTCCTGAGAAAAGATTTCTTAGTAGTCCACCTGGGCCTAGAGCTTGTCTGTAAATGACAGTGTCATTGACTCTTCCACTACTTTTGACGGACCAAGAATACCACCATACGTGTTTTCCATGTCTGCCATTAAATCCATTATTAGTCAGTGCTGAGTTCTTTGATTCCAATAATGCTTCTGCTATTCTAGGCCCATTTTCTGAATGCCTACGTATGGATGAAAAATCGGTTTCGGCTATTATTCCTATTGGAGATCCAAGTAAATCGTCAATCTCATTTATTCGACTATGAGCAGTTCTTGGATCTTTTCTTCTAGCCCATAGCTTAGAAATAACAGCTGGACCTAAATATTCTTTAGAAAATGGGACAGCATCGGAACTGGAATATAAAATATTTTCACTGTTATAATCCGTAATTGAGTGTAACTCTGTTGCAACTAATGGATCCATAGTTCCAACTACTCCCTGAATAGTATTTTCCCCTTCCCTAGTAGCTGCTACCATCCAGGGCTTACTAGATTCTCGTTTCACTTCTGCAGCCCATGGATCAATTACTAAATCTCTAATCACATCAAATCCTGCTAAAGGTTCAATTCTAATCTTTAACAAGTTATTTCTAATAGGAGATACCGAATCTAGCCTTACCAGACCAGGTAGAATCATTCTCCCATTTACTAAAATTGCAGTATTGGGATCATCTGGATTGCCATCTCTAAATGTTAGAGAGCCGTCTTGAGTATTTTTTAACTGCCTCAATACATCTAGAATAGATATATTCCCGGGAAGTGCGCATAACCATGTATCAGTACCGGTAGATGCTGAAATGGGATCATACCGGAAAATTGTGATTTGAGATTGTACGGATTCTGTAATTTGAGACGGTACAGAAAATCCATCTTCACCTTCTGCCCCACTTGATTCTCCCATCACAAATGCATTTATTTCTTCAATCATTTCTTCGTGATAAAGTCCTGTGGAGTCTACTGCCGCTAAAGCTGGTAAGATTTCCAAACTCCAAGTTGCCGCTGGTGCATCATAATCCACATCACAATCCAATCTACTAACTAATCTTGTAGCCCCTAGTTTTTCGAATTGTGCATCCCAGTCTTTGCCTGATTGGCAAAAGAATTCATAACTTAAATCGCCCAAAGCGCATACTGAATAGAAAACACCATCTAATTTTGAAGCTGAATCTGAAATTGCGAATTGCCATAATTCTTCTGCATTATCAGGCATCTCCCCTTCACCCCAGGTTGAGCATATGATGAGGACTCTTTTCATTGAAGAAAGGGAGTTGAAATCGAATCCATCCATATCATAAACCTTACCTTCCAATCCATATGATTTTGCTTGCTTTGCAATTTTTGAAGCTAAGGCTTCTGAATTCCCCGATTGAGAACCAAAAAGAATAGATAATGAGCGATCACCGGAATTCAAGAATGATTCGATTCCATCTCCAGTTGATACAGGAATCTCAGATTTTTCGTCATTTACTTCGATATTATTGGATGATTCTTCATTATTTATTTCCTGGCCAACTTTGGTTGAATCATAATTACCTGATGAATCTACAGCTGCGAAATGAGATAGAGCTTCAGTGGTAAATACTGCTGCGGGTTCATCATATTCAACATCACAATCGAGTCTTGGAACTAATCGATTCGCACCTTGCTTTTCGAACCACTGATCCCAATCAATTCCAGATTGGCAGAAAAATTCGTACGATGAGTCCCCTAAAGAACAAACGGCAAAATGGGATGTAGATAGTGACGGAGCAGAATCTCCTTGGGCTTCTTGCCATAGATCTTCGGCGTTATCTGGCATCTCCCCCTCCCCCCAAGTACTACAGTAAATTAGGATGCGATTATAATTTGATAATTCTTCTAGTTTTATTTCATCCATGCCCTTGATGGTGGCTTGGATTCCGAAGGATTTTGCTTCCTTTGCGGCCTTGGAAGATAGGTCCTCTGCATTACCTGATTGAGAGCCAAAAAGAATTAGTAAAGGAAGGTCATCAGCCACAGAATTCACCACTCAGCTATTATTCGGACTAAGCCAAACGACGACGATTATTGAATTTGTGCATTCGAAGAACTGTCAAAAATGTTGATTTTTGATTAACTACATCCCCATGCCTTCGAAATCTTCTGGATTCATTGGCGCCGTTCCCTTGCTAGAAATTACATCATCTATTCTGAGAATCATTACTGCTGTTTCGGATGCGCTTTGAATGGCTTGCTCAACTACTCTACTGGGTTCGAAAACTTTAGCTTTCGACATATCTTTAACCCCTCCCTCATATACATTTACGCCATGATTTGATTTTCCCTCTGAATGAGCTTTTCTTAAATCTATAATTGTATTAACAGGATCAAGTCCTGCATTTTCTGATAGTGTTCGAGGAATTACTTCTAGTGCACTTGAGAATGCTTCAATTGCCATCTGCTCTCTCCCTCCGATTCCTTCCGCGTAAGAACGTAAATCTCTACTTACTGCGGAAATTACTGAACCACCTCCAGTTAGTACTGCTCCGTCTTCGTGTGCTACTGCTACTACGCCAATCGCATCTTCAAATGCCCTTTTGACTTCATCGACAACATGCTCAGTACCTCCCCTCAGTAATACAGAAACGCTTTTTGCTTCTTCGCATCCTTCGATGAAAACCATATCAGAATCTCCAATTTTCTTTTCTTCAACTTTAGAGGCAAAGCCTAAATCTTCATTTTTAAGATCATCAATATTCGTGATAATTCTAGCCCCTGTGGCCTTAGATAGTGCTTCCATGTCACTTTTCTTCGCCCTTCTAATAGCAAAAATACCGGCCTTTGACATAAAGTGCTGGGCTATATCATCAATTCCTTTTTGACAAATAACTACATTGGAACCTACTGCTTGAATTTTATCTACTAATGACTTTAGATATTGTTCCTCTTCTTCTAGGAATTGAGAAAGCATGCTTGGATCTGTAATCTGAATTTTTGCATCCACTTCTGTTTTCTTAACTTCGATTGCAGAGTTAATGAGAGTTATTTGAGCATCTCCAACTGATCGTGGCATTCCACTATGTACTCTTTCCTTGTCTAAAATAATTCCATCAATAAGGGTGCTATCTCTAATTGATCCACCTTGTCTTTTTTGTATTTTGATGTCATCTAAATCTACTATGGCACCTTCTTCTTCTTCTTGAGAAACGGAAAGTACTGCTTTTACACTAATTTCAGATAAGAATTCCTTTACTGCTCCAGCACTTTTACCGGTTAATGCCGTCTTGGCTACTTCCTTGAGCATTTTTTCGTCCACTTCGATAGAATGAGAATCAATTATTTCTACTGCCTTGTCAGAAGCTAATCTGTATCCTTCACAAATTACCGTCGGGTGGACATTTTGTTCTACAAGCTCTTCACTCCTTTTCAAAAGTTCACCAGCTATTACTACTGCACTAGTCGTTCCATCGAAACAATGTTGTTCTTGAGTCTTAGCGATTTCTATAATCATCTTTGCAGCGGGATGTTCAATATCCATTTCTTTGAGTATTGTAGCTCCATCATTTGTAATTACAACATCGCCCATACTATCTACTAGCATCTTATCCATTCCTTTGGGCCCTAAAGTAGAACGAACAGCATCAGCCACAGCTTTTGCGGCTGCAATGTTGTTACTCTGAGCTGATTTTCCGCTGGTTCTGGTAGTTCCTTCTTTTAGAATAAAAATCGGTTGTTGACCATTGTACATGTTAATCACACACTATAATTAATACGAGCCACCATAGGGTTAGTCATAAGGACTACCACAAATTTAATTTTTGATTTAATCTAATCACCATCCTGGGAATCTAACCATTTTTGACCATAATGGCTCCATTGTTCAATGGTCCATCCTTCTGGAAGGCCAGTTTCTGGAATGGGTGGAGTTTCTGATTGATTCTCGCTATCTACTTCCTGGGAATCTTTTATTTCATTATCATCTACTTTACTAACTAAATCAGGTTTTTGTTCGAAAATATCTTTACTTCCTCCAAACATTGAGTTGGCTATATCATCTGCAGAAGGTAGTGATTTCAAATCTGCTCCTTGATTTTCTGTCCAGCTACCTATTGACATGGAGTAGTCATCGAGTGAGGAATATTCTTCAATAGATGAGTTAGATTTGAGTACAATTCTCATTGAAACAAATAATATGGATAATATAGCAATAATTCCTATGCCAATTATAAAATAATTTGCTCCCTTCCAAGCTGCTTCCTCAACATCAGTACCTTGCTCAATTGGCTCTGGTTTGACTAATCTAATTGAAGTAGTTTTTGAAGTTACATCGATTTCACTTGAAAGTCGTAATGTTACATTGAAGTCCACGATGTTGTACATCAAAGTATTGAAATCGGTCTCTCTAATTTCTAAAACTACAGAAATTTCTCGGCTTTCGTTCGCCTGTAAGACGAAATCTTGATCTTCTTCAACTACCCTTCCAGAATATATTGTATGTTGATTTTCTAATTCAACTTCCGCCCTAATTGTCTGATTAAGGTCTGGATGCCCGCTACGAATATTGAATACAATAGTATAATCATCTCCTGGTTCAGTAATATCATTCATTGCTGTGGAAGACTGTAAAGATGGTATTGCCCTAATCCAACCAACTGTACCGACATTGAATATTGCATCTCCTTCATCGAACACTGAATCTTCCAGGCCTCTTTGGGAATTATCAATCCATTCTCTATCGGACTTCTCAGAACTAAAACTGGTGGCTTTGAGCGATATTATTCTAGTTCCATCCACATCAAAATCAAATGAGTAACTTACGCTAAGATTGTAAGATGAGCCTGCTGGAATATAGGGAGTTCTACCGTTAATCAATCCTTGCACATTAGCTGAAACATCAGGGTCGTGAGATAAATCTATAGAATATGAGTCATCAGCATTTCCTGTATTCCAGATCTCCCATTTTAGTGTCCTAGCATCCGCTCCCGCTGCAAAAATTTCTCCTGTCAAGTCTCTATCTTCAACATCAACTAGATATGTCTTGGGAACTGTCAAGTAGAATTCTGCAGATTGTTGGAAAGCTGGATTATACGAACTTATTGCAGAAATAGTTACTCTGTAGGTTCCATTAACTATTCCATAGGGCATTGGCAGCAAAAGAGACAAAGTAGATTGACCTCCATTTTTCGACATTGTCAAAGACTCGGTACTTAGGCTAGGAAGAACCCTCCAATTATCTGAAGTTACAGAAACATTGAATGTATCATCAATATTTCCCTTGTTGAAAAAGAAAACTTGCACTGACTTAGCTTCTCCATTGGCAGGGGCAAGCATTGCTTTCTTTACCGGTGCAATAGCCAAATCGTGATATACGGGGACATGTATGAAAAGTGTTGACTCGGCTAGAAATGTGTTTGGGGCTCTTGGTATTGCTTGGAGCTTTAGTGAATAAGTTCCAGGATCCATTCCTGGAGGGATAGAAATTTCGGCATTCAGATTTACTTCTTCGTTTGGACTCATATTAATAATTGAGATTTCATCCCCGCCCACTTCATACCAACTAATATCGTCCGAAGAAAATCTAGAATCCTCAAAAATACCACCAAGATTCCATGATGAGTATTGATTTCCAACATTCTTTAGATTCATTGTGACATTGGCCTTATTTTCTGGCAATATTGATGCGGCCGGATTTTTTGCCAGACCGTCTTGCTTGAAAGTCATCCTATAGGTAGAAACAACAGCTAATGGAAGTTCTATACTATATTTTGATTCGGATTGTCTAATTCCGTCATTTATATCCATAAACCAATCTAATTCTTGAACATCGGCCCCATCAGGAACGGTCAGATTGAACCAAACATCCGTATAAGATCGTGCCTTTACTACGTTTGATTTGACGGGAGGGTAATTATCTATTTTGTTATTTGATTCGATTCTAACTGGGTAGTTCCATGATGAATTTGAAACTTCTGACAATAGCCAAAGTCTAGTATCAATATATCCTCGATTGAAAATACTACAATGTACTGACGGAGGATAAGGATCTGCTGATTCTACTTGGATAGTCACTCCGCCTTCTGCTTCGGGGTCATAAATCCTAGGATCCCCAGAGTTATCGAGATATTCACACTGAGCATCTAAAGTATACTCTGGATATCTCTCAATGGCGAAAACGAAAAATGAGTCAATATGTATTCCTTCTCCTGATATTCCTTGATTAGAATCAAATCGGAAAGCGACGTCAAATGCTTCGTTTGGATGAAGTCCCGTTGCATCCCAAATTAAGCGTTTCCAATCTCCTTCGATTGACGATAGATTAGATTCTGTGTGATTTAGATAATGTGTACTATCTTGGGTAGTTCTAGTAATCAGTGATATGCTATCATTACTATCTGCCATTTCCCCCCAAGCATCAGTAACAATCTGAACTGAATATAAATCTGGACTTTGGATTCTGGCTCTGCATATGTAAGGAGCATGTAATGATGATAGAGAGTAATCAAATATTCCGGTCCCTAATCCATGAGTATAATCATCTGACCAAACGCCATCATAACAACCATCGGCATTACTTGTTGTCCTCCACGCCCAATACAAATAATCAACCCTATTTGAGGCATAATTGGTATTTTCGCCAGAAACTGTCCAATGCCATTCTCCTGAACTACTTGATGAATTATCCATCCTCCATGTGCCAGTTGGATAATTAGAATCTAGGCCAAAGTCACTACTTGCAGCTGCATACCAAGTGGGCCTACCATAACCTTGCTGTAAGTTTGTACAGTACTTTCCCTCATTTCCTTCATCATCACAAAAACCGTTTTCCATATCATCATACCATAGGGAAACAGGTACTTGCCTATCAAAATCATTATTTGATAAGGAACCATCTTCAATTCCTACGCCTGCATCAACGCTTACTTTGAATGTGATTCCGCCACTTAGTTCTCCTTCTTCTGACATAATACTGTGAGCAGTTTCTGGAATCCAAATGAAAGATTTAGTTTCGGACTCTCCGCCAATTAAACTCATATTAAATGACCATTGTTTCAGAGTTATGCCAATAGGGTGTAAAATTTCCAGATTTGCATCAGCGGTAGTAGGGGAAATAATGATGCCTTCTTGTTTGAAAGTAACGTCAATTTGAATGGCTTCCCCTTTAGACAAAAATTCTAAAGTTGATGAATCTGGTTGTGACCAAGTTCTTGGAGAAAAAGAGCTATTTCCTAATTCTAAACTTGTTATGGCGAAATCCACGTTTGCATTACTTTTCTGTGAGGATTGATAAGAATAATGATCTTCTGTAAGTTCTTTAAAATTGATTCCACTGAAGCTTACTGACAACATAATTAAACTTAACAACAAACAGTATGTAGTTCTCATAGTCATTCCGTGGCGAAAAACTTCTGTGTAAGAAGGTATGGGACTAAAGTTTGATGGGAAATTAATTTCGGAGATAGTAAAAATAAATAAAAAACATAACTTTCATTGTGATTTGTAATGAAGAACTTATGTTTTGATATAGTGGCGAGTAGTTGATGGTTGAGCGTGCGATTCTGATGAAAAGGGCCTTACTGGCATCCACGGTAATAGCACAAATTACCGTGGCTCCAATAATATTATTTGCTTTGACTTATTTACCAGAAATTGACACAGGAACTGCCACAATTGGAATAAGGACTGAATTGATTTATTGGGTCCTAGTTGCGGGCCTATCATATGGTATTATTTCTATTTGTTTGGCATTAATAATGGGAGGATTCAGGCCGTTTTTTGTTTCTAATCAGGGAGGTTGGTTACCTTTTCTTAGATTAACCAGAAGAGTAAATGATCCGGAATTAATTGATAGAGCTAGAATGAGTAGTTTTAGTAGCCCATACGGAAAGATGATTCGACTTGTTAACAAAAGAATCAGTGATGAAGAAGACGATTTGATGTCCATTCATGGAGGTTTACAGCTATTGGCCGTGCCGATGCAAGTTATTCTGATAGCAGTCCCTCTCGCTATTATGGAAGGAGTTCCGGAGACGATAATTAAACCAAATAGAGCGTTTGAGTTAGGAATGGCAGGCTATGTAATTGCACTATGGATAGGATTTAGAATACAACCTATAATTTCTACTCATTTAGTTGGAATAGCTTCCATGTTCAGGAATGTAGTATGGAGGGTTTCAAGACTTTCTTGGATATTGCCAATTTTCTTGTATTGGGTTTTTGCCCGTATTTTTCTATCGATTTCGCTTGACTGGCTTGGAGTGGATTATTCTAAATGGCACGAAATGCAATTAGAGAGTGTCATCCTTCATTCGATTGCTCCTGAGGCGAATATCCCCCCTACTGCTATTTTGGACTATATCGTAGCCATTTCAGTACTCCCTGTTGCAACATTTACAACAATTTCGGTATTGGGTGGATCATTAAAAATCCCAGAATGGATGGATGATAAAGAGTTGAGATTAGAATCTTTGAGAGGAATGGAATTAGAAGAATTTAATGAAGAATATGAAGAAATTTCTGATTCTTATTTGATGGGTGAGAGTAAAATTGAGGACGGAGATGAGGTAGATGAAGTAGATGGAAGGATGATTGATTTACCTTTCAATTTATTTGATTCTGATTGACGTTAGAATGGAAGATTGAATCTACTATGCTATTCAAAAAGGCCCATCCGGATCCAATAAAAATACCAAATAGTATGGAATTTGGTCCAAAATAATACAATAATATTGCAGATGATGAAATCGAAAAAAATCCTAATGATGAAACTATTGAAATAATTGAATTGGTTATTGACTTATGGGAGAATTTTAGCCTGTAATAATGTTCATAATTTCTCACTAGCCATTCAGAAAAAAATAAACTGAATAATCCCATAAAAATATTCAGAATTAGAGTTAGCAATCTATCTCCTCAATTCTCTAATTACTTTTTCGACTCTATCCATTCCTTTGGAGATTTCATCCTTTCCTATTGTATAGGCAAATCGTAAGTGACCCTCTCCTGCAGGCCCAAAAGCGGTACCTGGTGAGCAAAGAACTCCATTTTCGAGGAGCTTGATGGCTAATTCTTCACTTGATAAGCCGGGAGTATCAAATCGTGGAAAAACATAGAATGCTCCGGTTGGAATATGGCAAGATACTCCTGGCATGGAATTTAGTCTTGAACAAATTAAATCCCGCCTTGATTTGAACTCCTTGCACATTTCTTCTGGATAGTTTGGTGCATTACGAAGTGCTGCTAGTACGGCATACTGCATTGCATCGTTGCTACAAGCTGTAACATAGTATTGCATTTTAGTTAGTTCTTTCATCATTTGTGGGTGTGCAGAAAGTAAGTAACCGATTCTCCATCCAGTCAT
>Ga0115011_10000923_pt1 | contig 21953 bp, 17 predicted proteins | sample TroAtlMetagenome_2_FD_88705 | JGI IMG/M metagenome (GOLD analysis project Ga0115011, IMG submission 88705) | Marine eukaryotic phytoplankton communities from Atlantic Ocean - Tropical Atlantic ANT8 Metagenome | ecosystem: Environmental > Aquatic > Marine > Oceanic | place: Tropical Atlantic...
ACGGCGCGGAGCTGATCACACCTAAAATCCTCGAGGGAATCCACAAAAAACTTCCTGCCCTAAAACTGGAGTTCGCCTAGATTGACGCACCCAAGTATCCCCATCTGGCCTAGCAACTTGAGTTTTTGGCGGGCGTCGTCGAGGATTATGTCGAGGGAGTCGACGACACGCTGCCATTGATGGCAGTAGCCGAGGCGGCCTACGCATTTTGGTTTACGCCCACAGGAAACTTGGCCTTATCCCCAATCATTTGCCGCACATATGGCCGCGCCGACGAGTCATCGATTTTCCGTGCCATACTGATCGAGAAAGAGCGCGTACTCTCCGAGTATGCAGAGCGGCATGACATCGACTGGGTCACCCTCAAAGCGTGACCATCCCCTCGAGAGCCTCCATCAATTCCCGCGCCTACCCAGCGTGATCCATCAGCGGCGAGTGTCGCAACCTCTCCTTCAACATCCCCGCCCAGCTTGGCCAAGCATTCCGGCGCTTCATACCAGCTGACCGCATTGGAAAGCAGTGCTTCGCGATGGGGGCGATCTCCTCGCGGCTGATTCCCCAGTCGTACTACATCGCGATGACGAGGCTGCTCAAGTTGATTGGCTCGGCGGGATAAATCTCACAACTTCGGAAGTCTCAACATTCACTTTTACCGCTCACTGTCAAAGCTGGGTTTTTCGGGCAATCTTCCAGATGCGCCGGTTGCTTCGGACGTAAAGCGCGCCGTTCGAGACGGCCGGCGAACACTGGATCATCTCGCCCAAATCCATCTCGCCGGCGATGCGTCCCTCCGGCGAAGACAGATCCACCACCTGCACCATACCCTCCTCGTTGAAGACGTACAGGTGATTGTCCGCCACCACGGGTGAGCCGCCGAACGGCCCGTCGAGGCGCAGTTGCCATAGCCGCTTGCCACTGTCGACATCACCGCAAGTCAGCACACCGGCGCTGTTCAGGCTGTAAATCCGATCGCGATGCACAAGCGGGCTGGCCGTGCCCGGGCGCAGCCGCGACGAGCGCCATTTCTGCTTAAACGACCTGCCATCAGCCGCCAACTCGAGTGCCGTCAAGCCGTGTGATGGCACGTAGAGCACTCCGTCGGCCAGCGCGCTCGACGGGATCGTCGATGCGCCGTCGGCGTAGTGCCAGACAACTTCTCCGTTTTTTGGTTTCACGGCGTGGATGCCCCTGCCGGATTGCAGTAGCAGTATCTCCCCTCCCGACACGGTTTTTTGCACTGTGGCCGTAGTCCAGTTCGCTGACTTCGGACGATCCACCCTCCACAGGTTCATCCCGTTTTGTTTGTCGAGTCCGGCCGTGAACGACTCACTGTCGTTCTCGACCTGTGCGACCAGAACCCCGCCAGCGAGCACGAGCGACGACGCCATTCCGAGGCTATTGCGGGCGTTCGGGTAATCCAGCGTCATGCCGCGCAGCCACTGGAGGTTTCCATCGAGGTCGAGACAGAACAGGTCATTCGACGAAAAGATCGCGAACAGACGCCGGCCATCGGTCACCGGCGTGGGGCCGGCGATGCTGGTTTTGTTGTGGCACATCGTGCTGCCCATCGCCCAAAACTGGCGCTGCCAAATCACCGAGCCGTCGGCAGCATTGAGGCAGAGAATCTGCAACCGGTCCTGACGCGTGCCACCGCTGGAGGTAACAAATACCCGGTCACCCACGACGAGCGGGCTTGAGAGTCCCCGGCCCGGCAGGTCGATCCGCCAGGCGATATGCTTCTTCGCGTCGAGAGCAACCGGCAGCCCAACTTCATCCGAAACCCCGTTGCCCAGCGGCCCGCGAAAGCCGGGCCAGTCGCCCGCCGCCAAGCCGTAGGCCAAGGCGGCAAAAGTGAAAGTAACTATAATTTTTTTCATGTTTGTCTGATTACTGAGCAGCGACTTCGCGGTTCATTTTCCTGCCGGAATGTATCCCCGTGCCGGTCGCGTCGCACACACGCAACTGGAACTGCCATTGAACCGTCCAATCCTCCACCTGCTCATTTTGGCAGGCCTTCACGAGGATCGTGTTGCCGCCCTTCTTCAACTGCACCGGCAGTTTGTATTGGTCAATTCGCATTCCCCGGTGGTACTCGTCACGCCCAAAGATCAACTCGCCATTGAGCCAGATCTTCCACGCATTTTTGCAGCCAAGCCGCAGCTCAGCCGGACGGTCGATGCTGGAGACGAACTCCGTCTGCGCGTAGCCGGTGACCTCCTTGAGATCGCCGTAAGGTTTGTTGAAATCCACCATCCCATATTCGTCGCCGGTCGAGTAACCCTGCCACTTCACCTTGCCGTCCATGCCGTCATACGACGCCGACAAGTCCGCGTTTTTTTCCGGCCCAAACACCGACTCAAACCCGGCGCGATCCTTGTTGTGAAACGGGCCAGCCATTTGCCAGTCCACTAGAAAACCGAAGTGCCTCGTCAAGTTGACCTTGCGGCCAAGCTCCCGCAACGCGCCGGAGATGGACTTGATTTGGTCGAGATCGCGGGCGGCATCGAGCGCCTGCCTGTACAACAACACGGCCGCCGGCTTGTTGCCGGCATTAGCTAAGAATCCCTCCGCCTGGCCAAGCAACCGGGCGACTGCCTCGCGGCGGAGATCCACGCTGGGGTCACCCAGCAAACCGGGGATGAGTTGCTCGGCAGCCTCGGCATCAACGCGCCGGATCAGTTCGAAAGCTAGCGCACGCGGTTTGGCGTCGTGACTCCTGTTCAGCAGGAATTCACCCAACTCAACCAGCGGCAGTTCACCACCCTTTGCCAACGTGTTGCCGGCGATCACCTCGACGGCACCGCGAAGATAATTCGCTGCGAACGGGTTCGCCCCGTCCATTCCGGCGAGCAACGCCGGCAGCGTACCGGCACCGCCCTTGGCCAGGCGCTGCAGCGCCCGGCCGGCGGCAGTGTTGCCCTGCCCCTCGCCACCGACGGCGCGCAACGCCGCCACCGACTTGTCTAATTCATTCGCCGCAGCCTGGCCAAACGGGGTGAAGCCAAGCGCCACCACCACCGCATACAAACAAGAAAGCTTCACACGCAAAAATCTACCGACAGCTCCAGCCTGACAAAAGCTTTTTAAGAATAGAAACGGGTAACTTGCGAAGTCCCTTCAGGGCTGTGACTTATGGCTTCGGGTATTCTATTAATAATACGCGCCGAAAAGGATCATCATCTCATCGGTGCTGCGCAGGCCGAAGGTGATGGTCTCGTCCGTCCAGTTGTTGTAGGTGGTTTTCAGCCGGATTTTTTCACCTCGTTTCACTACCAGCGGCGGGTCGAACTTCATCACCGGCGGATGCTCCCAGTCGTAGGATATGTAAAGCAGCTCACCGTCACGCTTGCCGCCAGCGATCTCGACGCGAAACTCGATGGTCTTCTCATGCGAATGCGAAAAGAGCTGAAAAATGTTCATCGTCTCAGGCGCGCTAAAGTCGGCGGTTACCGTGGTTTCTCGGTTGGGCGGTAGCTCGATGTCCGTATTGTTCATGTTGATGATCTTAGCCTCGTGCTTCACTGTCGCCTTTTTGACTGTGTGCAGGTTCATGTAAACCTCGCCGGTAGAGGGTTTGTCGGTTCGGTTGACATAATGCGTATTAAGATCGAGGCCGGTCTGGGCCGGGAGCTTGAGCGCCACACCCTCGGGAAATTCGTAGTCGAAGCGCGGTGTCTGTGTCCCAGCAAAAAAATCATGGAACGCCATCGTCGCCAACACCAGCGGATCGTCCTCGCCATTGGACAGATGCAGGTCGCGTAGTTTGTTCGGCACGAACAACCGCTTAGTAAAAGGAAAAAATGGACTCGATGAATCTAGCAGGTATGCGAGGAAATGGTGGCTGCCCGATCTCATCTCAATCTGAACACGATTCACATACACCGGGTTTTTGTTGTTCAGCTCCTTGTACATAAAGAACTCGCGTTCGAAATTTGCCGACACTTCGAATGGCTCGACGTGAAGTTGGATACCACTTTCCGGTTTGTCTAAGGGCGTGAACGGCGGAGGCGCATAGCGCTCGAGATTGTCCAAGTCGGCGACCTTGGCAACGACGCCGTGCTCCGGCGCGCCCTCGAGAATCCATTGCAGGATGAACTTGAGTTCGCCGTCGGTCAGCGGGTCAGCGCCCAACGGCATCAGGGAGCCGTAGCCAGGGTGGTCGTCGTAAAAATGCTGCCCCTCGGCGGTGTTAATTTTCTCCCACAGAAAACTTTTGCCGAGGCTTGCCAGCCCCTCGGTGCCGACGAGTTCCAGTCCGTCCTCAAGCGCATAAGTGTTTGCCGGCTTGCGATTGACGAGCTGCCCATAGGCGACATCCGGCGTGAGAAGCAGCTTCGACTGCTTCGCAAACGTCGTGCCCTTGCTGTGGCAACCGGCACAACTCGGGCCAAGGATACGATCACGAATAATGCCCCAAGTGGACGTGCCACCCTCGTAGCGCACGCGGTAAAATCGGCTCCGTGTGGCGTCGCCCCCATCCTCGAAAACAGTCTCCTCGCTGGTTGCCTTCAGCAGGTCGACGTTGCGCCATCGTCTCAGGTCGGTGGAGCTTTCCACGTGAAAGCCGTCACCGAGAAACTGGGCGAAATAATTAACTGCCGGGCCGTCGACGCGAAACTGAAACTGACCCTCTTGGCCAAGCCCCTTCGGTTTCAGCGTAAACTCAAGCCCGCCGGTGTCGTGCCCATCCGTGTGCTCGTCGGCCCCGCCATGACCAGGCCCCGCCACAGCCAAACTCATGCTCCCAACCAATCCCAATAACCAAGCTGTTATCCTTATCATTATACTCGGAAATCTACACCCAAAGCTGGGCGGAGGTTACACGCCTTCTCCATCGTCGCTGGATTTTGCCACTCCCCCGGCGCGGGTGGACCGGTCAACCTCGAAATCCAGCCTCACCAGCCGCCGCGACTGGTCCTCGCTCGGAGAACTGGCCGGCACCGTCCGTAACTGCTTCATCCCTGCCGGGAAATAGATAAGGAATGTCGAGCCGGTGCACACCGTCGCCGCAAGGCACCACCAAAACAGCCAGTCGAACTCGAGGCCAAACTGATCCCTTTCGCCCAGCACCCCCCACGCCACCACGAACATCTGAAGCACAGTGGCGCACTTGCTGATGAAATGCGGCTGAATCTTCATCTTGCCGCACCAATGCGTGATCAAGAAAAACCCCAGCAACAAAAACAGGTCCCGCCCAAACACAACCCCGATCATCCAAACCGGTAATTGAGGAAGGTGGTCGCTGGAAAAGCTCAGCACCACCAGACCGGATACCAACAGCAGTTTATCCGCCATCGGGTCGAGGAAGGCGCCCATTTCGCTACGCTGCTTGAAACGCCGCGCGATGTAGCCGTCCACCCCGTCGCTAACTGCCGCCACGAGAAACGCCCCCACCGCTATCCACCAACTCAGCACCGTCCCCGTGTCGGCGAAATCGAGTAGCGAGATCACAAACACCGGCACCAGCATCAGTCGGAAAATCGAGATGTAATTCGGGATCGTCATCAGTTTCGCGCCTAGCCAAACGACGCTTAGCTTTAAGCCAAGGCACCTTTGACGACATGGCCGTGCACGTCCGTGAGGCGGAAGTAGCGGCCCTGATACTTGAACGTTAGGCGTTCGTGGTCGATGCCGAGCAAATGCAGCAATGTCGCATGAAAGTCGTGCACATGAACGCCGTTATTAACAACGTTATAGCCGTAGTCATCGGTCTGGCCAACTACGGTGCCGCCCTTAACGCCGCCGCCGGCCATCCACAGCGAAAAGCACCGGCCATGGTGGTCGCGCCCAAAGTTATCCTTACCCAGCGTGCCTTGGCAGTAGTTGGTGCGGCCAAACTCGCCACCCCAAATCACAAGCGTGTCGTCGAGCATACCGCGCTGCTTGAGGTCACGCACGAGCGCGGCAGACGGCTGGTCGGTCTCCCGGGTCTGCGTCCGCAGACCGCCTGGCAGACCGCCATGCTGATCCCAGCCGGGATGGTAAAGCTGGATGAATCGCACACCGCGCTCAGCCAGACGCCGCGCCTGTAGGCAGTTCGCGGCGAATGTGCCCGGATTTTTAACGTCGTCGCCGTACTCGCGCAGCACATGCGCCGGCTCGCCGGAGATATCGGTCACCTCCGGGATCGACGCCTGCATACGGAATGCCATCTCGTACTGCGAAATGCGTGACTCAATCTCAGCATCGGGATTGCCTTTGAGCTGCAGCTCGTGAAGTTCGCGCAGGCGGTCGAGCATCAGTCGGCGACTGTCACGCCCGATGCCACTTGGATTTTGCAGATGCAGCACCGGGTTCGCGCCAGAGCGAAAACGAATGCCCTGATTTTCAGACGGCAAAAAACCGCTCCCCCAAAGCCGCGACACAAGCGGCTGGCCGCCCTTGCCCTTGGTCACCATCACCACGAACGATGGTAGGTTGTCGTTTTCAAGGCCGAGCCCGTAGTTGAGCCAGGCGCCGATGCTGGGTCGGCCCGGGAATTGAGAGCCAGTTTGCATGTGCGTCACACCCGGACCGTGGTTAATTGCCTCGGTATGCATCGAGCGGATGAGGCATAGATCATCTGCAATGCCGGAAATATGCGGCAGCATGTCGCTGATCTCGACGCCGCTTTGGCCGCGCGGCGCAAACTTGAACGGCGACCCTACCAGCGGCAGTGAAGCCTGGTTGCCTGACATCGCGGTGAGCCGTTGGCCCCGCCGAATCTCCTCCGGTAATTCGGTACCATGTTTTTCGATTAACGTCGGCTTGGGATCGAACAGGTCAAGCTGCGACGGGCCGCCGCTTTGAAACAGGTAAATGATGCGCTTGGCCTTGGGCGCGAAGTGCGGCACCCCAATCATGCCGCGCCCAACCGCTGAACCGAGCAGAGCACCTGGCTCGAGTAAGCTGCCCAAAGCGATCCCGCCCAGCCCCATGCCGAACGAATTCAGGAAACCGCGCCGGCTCATGCCGACGATGGATTCAAACCCTGTGCAAATTGGTGTTCTCATTTTTTTAGAAAAATCTATCGCTTCACAACCGACTCGTCAAAATTCATCAGCGCCTTGGCCAGGATGCCAGCAGCGGCGATACGCGGCTTGGCCAAGCCGGTGGCCAGTCTGCGTTCACCCACACTCAAAAACGCTTCGGTGGCCTTAGCATCCTTTTCAAAAATGGCCAACTGCTCGTCATGCAGTTGACGCAGCAGAGCTGTTTCACGAACGGATGGCTCGCGGCTGGTCAGCGTGCGGAACGTGTCAAGTACCATAGCTCCAACATTGTCGCCGTGCTCACGCACCATCTGTTCACCAAGTGTTCGCGCCGCCTCGACGAACTGTGGCCCGTTCAGCAGCACCAGTGCCTGCAGTGGCGTGGCTGTGTTTTCGCGCCGGGCCCGACAGACGTCTCGCTTGGATGCGTCGAGCGCCATCATCACCGGGGCCGGGCCGGTCCGTTTCCAAAACGTGTAAACACTGCGGCGATACAACCCCTCACCCTTGTCGTGGCTGATCGGCTTGAACGACTCGGTCAAATCGTACGGCTTGGCACCCGCCCCACCCATTCGTTGGCTCAATAGCCCGCTTGTTGAAAGGGCGTTGTCGCGGATCATCTCGGCGGAAAGCCGGTAGCGCGGCGCGCGCGCCAGCAACAAGTTTTCCGGGTCACTCGCCTCGAGCGCCGGACGAGTCTCACTCGCCTGCTGATACGTTGCGGACATGACGATCTGCTTGAGCAACCGCTTCACGTTCCAGCCGTGGTCGACAAAATCCTTGGCCAGCCAATCTAGCAACCCGGGATGAGTTGGCCTTTTGCCCTGCGTGCCAAAATCCTCCGGCGTGCGGACCAGCCCCTGGCCAAAACAAAGCTGCCAAAAATGATTCACTGCCACGCGAGCTGTTAGCGGGTTTCCAGGATCGACCAGCCATTTCGCTAGGCCGAGCCGGTTGCTCGGCGCACCTTTTGGGAACGGAGAAAGCGACCTCGGCGTAGTCGCCTCAACACGCTCACCTGGCGCGCTGTATACGCCGCGCTTCAGTACGAACGTCGAGCGTGGGTTCAACGGCATTTCCTCCATCACCATGATTTCTCCCTTACTATCAAGCAGCTTGGTGACGCGCTCGCGACTGGCGCGCAGCTTGGTCAACTGTGCGTCATGCGACTCGTTCGCGGTAGCCAAAAAGTATTCACGCAGAGTGTCGCGTTCCGCCTGGCCAAGTGCATCGACAGACTTGGCCAACAGCTTAACCAGCGACTCGCCGTCGTGAATCTGCGCCACTTCGCCTCCAGTTAATTCGCGGTTAAAAACACGAAAGTCATCGACAAGCCCCCCAGCGAAACCGACGTCACGAAATCGCTGCCCAATGACGATCGTGTCGCCGCCGCCACCGGTGATGTTTTTGTACAGATTGTCTTTATAAATTTCTGTTTCAGCCAGTTTACCATTGACGTAAATTTCCAACCCCCCCGCTTTTGTTGAGCCGTCGTAGGTGATTGCGACATGATACCATTCGTCCTTGAGCAGCTTGGCCTTGGCGCGGACATTGATCGCATTGCCGGGCCAAAAATGGATCAGCGAAGCGCTCAAGTGACCATCGCGCAGGAGCATTTGGTAGCCACGACTGCCGGCATCAGTCCACGCTCGCGAGCGGGAAAAAACAACCGTGCGCTCCTTGTGGTGCGGCGTGCTCATCCAAAGCGCCACCGAGAATGGCGCCGTACGCTTGAAGTTACCGATGCCGAGATTCACTCCATCGTCGCCAGTCAACTGCAAAGCATTGCCGTTTTTGCCGGGAACGATTTTATTCTTTTGGCTGCTCGCCGCCTGTTTCGATTCGCCAGCGAGATTCGTCAGCTTTCCGTCCTTGAATTCGTCGAAAGGAAAGTGGCCAATCTGCCCGGGTAACACCCCTTCAGCCGGTCGCTCGGTGAGCCATTTTTCAAACCTCTCTCCGGCGGCGGCGCTCACCCTAGCCAATTCGGCCTCATCGGCGGCAACCTGTTTTACCAACTCGGCGATTTTTTGTTTCTCCGCCTCGTCGTCCATCAGCAGCGTGGGCGTAGGGATCGAAGGCGTAAAATAGGAGTACAGCCCGGCTTCGTCGATTGTGTTGAAAAACGCAAAAAACTGGTAGTACTCCTTCTGCGAAATTGGATCGTACTTGTGGTCGTGGCAGCGGGCGCACTCGAGCGTCAGACCCAGCATCGCCGTGCCGAAGGTATGATTGCGGTCGGCAACATACTCGACTCGAAACTCCTCCGGAACGCTGCCTCCCTCGACCTTCTGCGGGTGCAGTCGGTTAAAGGTCGTCGCCAACCGTTGGTCGTCGGTGGCGTTGGGCAACAGGTCGCCGGCCAGTTGCCACGTTAAAAAATCGTCGTACGGCAGGTTGTCATTGAAGGCACGGATCACCCAGTCGCGCCAGGGCCAGACGAACCGATTGCGATCAACCTGATAACCGTACGTGTCTGAATAGCGCGCGAGGTCGAGCCAGTGCACAGCTAAGCGCTCACCAAGGCGCGGACTGCCAAGCAACCTGTCGACGGCTTTCTCGTAGGCAACGAACGAGTCGTCGGTTAAAAAATTGTCAAGCTCGGCCAGGGTTGGCGGTAAACCGGTGAGATCAAACGACAACCGGCGGAAGCGTTGTTCGGGCTTGGCCAATGGCGACGGCTCGACGTTAGCCTCGCGCAGCTTAGCCAGGGTGAAGTGGTCGATCTCGTTCTTCGGCCAAGCTGTCTGGTCAAGCGATGGCAATTCGACATCGGCAACCGACACGAACGCCCAATGTTCCCGCCACTCGGCACCCTGCTCTATCCAGCGGCGGATTAACTCCTTCTCCCCGGCTGACAGCTCACGCTTCGACTCCGGAGGCGGCATCAGGTCGTCGGGATCAGTCGTGGTGATGCGCCTGTACAACTCGCTGGCCAGCGGCTTGCCCGGAGTGATGACTTCAAGATCGTCGGCCAGCTTGACGAACACCCCCTCACGGGTGTGAAGTTGCAGGTCGGCCTTGCGAGCGTTTTCATCCGGGCCGTGACAGGCAAAACAGCGGTCTGAAAGCAGCGGCTTGATTTGGTTCTCAAAGTCAACCGCCTGACCGAACGCGAAAGTTGCACCCGCAACAAAGCCCAGCACCAAGCCAAGTCGCCTGTAAAAAACCGGATTCACTACGTCAGAAAGCTACCCCGCCGTTGGCCGCTTGCAAATACGAATCTGCAATCGAGTCCTCGGAGTTGCTCCGCGCTCGGCCAAGTGTCATGCTGCGCCGCCGCCGGATCTTTCTCCCGATGAACATCCATCACCTCGAACTGTTCTACTACGTGGCCAAGCACGAGGGCATCAGCAACGCCGTTCGCAAAATCCCCTACGGGATCCAGCAACCGGCGGTCAGTGCGCAGATTGCGCTACTTGAGGAGAGCCTCGATGCGACACTATTCCATCGCCGCCCGTTTAAACTGACGGAAACGGGGCAAGCGCTTTACGAGTTCATCGAGCCGTTTTTCAGCAAACTCAAAAAAACCGCCGATGACCTTCGCGGCGGGGAATCGCAGCGGGTCCGTGTTGGCGCGTCGCACATCATCCTGAGCGAGCACATGCCGGTGATCATGGAAAAGGTCCGTGAGGACAGGCCCGACCTGCGGGTTTCGCTTCTCCCAGGCCACCAACCGACACTGGAGACCGCCCTACTCGCGCGCGAGATCGACGTGGCCGTCACGGTCCTAGAGAGGGAACCACCTACCGGCATCGAGGCGCGCTCACTGCTTGAGATACCGCTGGTGCTGGTGGCCCGGCGGTCGTCTAAAATCAGGTCGCTCGACGACTTGTTTGAAACACAAAAAACCACCGAGCCGCTCATTTGCCTGCCAGCGGACGAGCCGGTGACAAAAATCTTCCGCACCGGCCTCGCCAATGCGGGCGTGGACTGGCACACGACGCTCGAGGTGAACTCGTTCGACCTCGCGGAGAAACTCGCGGCCAAGGGCTTCGGCTTCGGCATTGGTGTCGTGTCACCCTCCTCCAAGCGCGGGCCGGGCGTACGCGCCATTCCGTTACCCGGCTTCCCCACGCTCAAGATCGGCGTGCTCTGGCAGGGTAAACTCGAGGGACTGCTCAAGAAGTTCGTCGAGGGCATCGAATGGCACGTTGGAAATCTCAAGCAAATGCTCGCTGACGAGGCGCAGTCGATCGGCAAATCCGGCTGACAATCCAACTCCACCCCACTAAACTGCCGCCGTGAACAACCCAATCATCGTCGCTCTCGACATGGCCAACCCGCAGAAGGCCCTTAACCTCGCCGAGGAACTCGCCCCCCTCATCGGCGCGTTCAAGGTCGGCAAGCAGTTGTTCATAAGCAGCGGACCGGACGTCGTCCGCAAACTACGTGCGACCGGCGCGAAGGTTTTTCTCGACCTCAAACTGAATGATATCCCTAACACAGTGGCCAAGGCCGTCATCTCGGCCACCGACCTCGGCGTCCAGATGACCACCGTCCATGCCTCGGGAGGCACCGAGATGCTTGCCGCCGCCGAAAACGCTGCCCATGAGCAGGCCGCCATGCTCCGTGCCGAGGCCCCGCTCGTGCTTGGTGTCACCGTGCTCACCAGCATGGACGACAACAACCTTACCGAGCTAGGCATCGGAGGCAGCGTGCAGGAACAAGTGTTGCGCCTGGCCAAACTGGCCACCAACGCTGGGCTGCGGGGGCTTGTTTGTTCCCCACAGGAAATCGAGATGCTCCGCACCGAGTTGGGCGGTACTATCCAACTGGTCACGCCCGGCATTCGCCCCGAATGGAGCCAGGCCAACGACCAGAAACGCACCATGACACCGGCAGAGGCCATCCAAGCCGGAGCAAACTGGCTGGTCATCGGCCGCCCCATCACTGGTGCCGCTGACCCCAAGTCTGCCGCCATCCGGATTCTTCATACAATTAATCCCGAACTGGTTCCCTAAAAACGAACGACGCGATCTGATCCCGGAAATCGCCGACTGCGCCGAGTTCAGCCAATGCCTAAAGCTGGATGCCACAGAGCAAGCCACCGGCAGATACCACTGACCCAACTGCGACAAAGACGTCGAACACAAGCCAAGCTAGAGCTCGCGCTCGTAAATGCGCCAGCGCTTGGTCACTTTGGCACCGGTCCTCTCGAGCACGCGATGCACCCGGAAGTTCGACTCGAGCATCCAAGAAAACTCGATCCGCTTATACCGACTGCCCATCAGCGCCTTGGCAATCCTAGAGCAAAACGCCGAATCTATACCCTTGTTCCTATGCGCCTTCAGCACCCCCATCACTACACCGCGAATCAGATCAATTCGCCGGCGTGCGAGTAAAAAGCGAAGCAGTCCAAGCGGTCCGAGTCGGCCGCCGCATGCCTTGAGTGCCACGTTGATATCCGGCACTGCCACGCAGATGCCCACTGGCACCCCCTCATACTCGGCGATCAGTGTGTACTCCGGCAGTAGGAACGGCTTGAGATCCCCGGCCAGTTTCTGGAACTCGTCATGGCTGATCGGCACCGCGCCCCAGTTTTCACTCCACGCCTCGGCGTAAATCTTCATAAGGATTTCCACCTCCGTCTCGAGCTTGGCCAGGTTCGCCGGGCGAATCGTCACTTGGCCGTTCCGCTCACCAGCCTTAGCCAGGCGCTCGAGGTAGCGCACGTCCAGGTCGGCAAACGCCAACTCACGCGCCAGCAGATCCTCCACCTTGGTAAAGCCAGCCAACTCGACAAGCCTCTGGTAGTATGGCGGGTTCCACGTGGTGAGCATCGTCGGTGGCTCGTCGAAATTCTCGATCAGCAACCCGATCTCCTCGTTGATGGTGAAGCTCGCCGGGCCGCGCACGCGCTTGAGTCCCTGCCCTCGCAACCACTCCACGACAGTCGCAAACAACCGCCTGGACACCGACTCGTCGTCAATGCATTCGAAGAAACCGAAGAAACCAATGTCGTCATCGTACACCTCAAGGTGGCGATTGAAACGAATAGCGGCGATACGCCCAACCGGCTCGCCAGAGGCGTCCCGTGCGAGGAACAACGCCGCGTCCGAGTGCTCGAAAAAAGGGCTGCGCACCCTATCGAGTCGCATCATTTCATCACGCCAAACCGGAGGCACCCAAGGCGATCCGTCACTATAAACACTTAGCGGAAACCGGACAAACTCACGGAGCTGTGTTCGGTTTTCGACAGTCTCGATGCGGATCACGTCCAATCTCTTAGTTGAAAATTGAGTCAGTTGAAACTAAAACCGGCGGCGAAATGAAAGACCATTCTTTCAACAAGCCAAGTGCGCTGCTTATCGCCACACTGTTCGCCGCCGCCTTGCAAGGTGCGCATGCCGCTGAGGGGCAAGGTGCGTTTCTCTCCCGCGTCCGACAGCTCACATTCGAGGGTCGCCGCAGCGGCGAAGGCTACTTTAGCACCGACGGCTCCAAACTGATATTTCAAAGCGAACGCGAAGCTGGCAATCCGTTCTACCAGATTTACACACTCGATTTCGTAACCGGCGACTCTGCCCGTGTCTCGCCTGGAAACGGCAAGACCACCTGCGCATTTTTCCACCCCAGCGGCGGGCGAGTGCTCTTTGGCTCGACGCATCACGACCCACAAACCAAGGCCAAGCAGAAGGCCGAACTCGATTTTCGCGCCTCCGGCAAGCAGCGCCGTTACTCATGGGACTACGACGAGACCATGGACATCTTCACCGCTAACCCGGACGGCACCGATCTGCGCCGACTCACCACCGCACTGGGCTACGACGCCGAGGCCGGCTTCTCGCCGGACGGCTCGAGGATTGTTTTCAGTTCCACTCGTAGCGCTTATGCAGATAACCTCTCCGACGAGGAGAAAAAACTCCGTAAGATCGACCTCTCTTACTTTGGCGAAATTTACATCATGAACGCCGACGGCTCAGAACAGACACGACTGACCCGCTCACCCGGTTACGATGGAGGCCCGTTTTTCTCGCCAGATGGCTCGAGGATTGTTTGGCGACGTTTCAACAAGTCCGGTACGTTGGCGGAAATTCACACAATGAAGCTCGACGGTTCAGAAGTCCGCAAAATAACCAGCTTCGATTCAATGTCATGGGCACCATATTTTCATCCGTCCGGTGACTATATTATTTTCGCCAGCAACAAACTTGGCTTTACCAACTTCGAATTATTCCTCGTCGATGCGATGGGCCAACACGAACCGATCCGTGTCACCAAGCGCGCCGGCTTCGATGGCCTACCGGTTTTCTCGCCAGACGGCACAAAACTTTGCTGGACATCAAATGCCACGCCGGAAAAGAAGTCACAGCTTTTTCTCGCTAAATGGAATCATCAGGGCTCACTGGCCGCGCTTGGCCAATCACCGGAACGCGAATCCAGCCAAGCCACCCTGTCCTCCGGCGTCTCGGTCGATAACCTGAAAGAACATGTCACCTTTCTCGCATCAGACGATTTGGAGGGCCGCCGTACTGGCAGCAAAGGAATCCGCAAGGCAGCCGACTACATTCGAAAGTATCTTGCCAGAGAAGGACTGCAACCGATTGGATCCAAGCAGGACGGCTTTAATCACATGTTCGAGTTCACCGGCGGTGTCGAGCTGGTAAAACATGAAAACCGCATGATACTCCGAGGCCACACCGGCGAAGATCAAGCCTTCGAATTAGATAAGGATTTCCGGCCGCTGGCGTTTTCGGCCAATGGGGTGATCGAGGGCGAAGTGGTCTTTGCCGGCTACGGGCTGACCAAGCCGGGCGAACTCGGTGTCGGCTACAACTCATACGGCGACATCGATGTGAAAGACAAAATCGTAATGGTTCTTCGCTACGTGCCAGAGGACATTTCGGTCGATCGGCGGCAGAAACTCAACCGCTACGCCGGCCTTCGCTACAAGGCACTCATTGCCCGCAATAATGGTGCCAAAGCACTGCTTGTAGTCACCGGCCCGAACTCCCCAAACCCAGGCGCGCTGGCCAAGCTGAGTTTCGACAGCAGCATGGCCGGTGCGGGTATTCCGGTGATCTCCATCAGCGGCGAAGTTGGCAACTCGCTGGTGCAATTTTACGGCAAGTCACTTAAACAATTGCAATCATCGCTCGACAAGGAAAACCCGCACGCAGTCCACAAACTTTCGCTGCCAGGCATCGTGCTGAGTATCAAAACCTCGCTTAAACGTATCCGGCAAAAGGACAGCAACCTCGTCGCGGTGTTGCCTCCGGTTGGCCCAGCGACGGCGAATAAGCAAACCGAGTACGTGATGCTCGGCGCGCACTACGATCACCTTGGCCGAGGAGAAACCGGCGGCTTCGGTGTTAAGGGCGAAGAAGGCATGGTTCACAACGGCGCGGACGATAACGCTTCCGGGGTAGCATCGTTGCTCGAGATGGCGTCCAGCCTGGCCAAGCGGAGGGAGGCCAGGCCGGAGGAGTTTCAGCGCGGCGTGATCTTCAGCTTTTGGTCTGGCGAAGAACTTGGCCTGATCGGCTCGGCGCGTTACGCCGCAAAACCGACGGTGAATCTCAGCAACGTCGTTGCCTACCTGAACTTCGACATGGTCGGCCGGCTCCGAGACAACAAGCTCACGCTGCAGGGCGTCGGGTCGTCAAGCGCTTGGAAAAAGCTGATCGAGCGCCAAAACGTCCTTGCCGGATTCGATCTCACTCTGCAACAGGATCCCTATCTTCCGACGGACACGACGTCGTTTTATCCCAAAGGCATCCCGGTGCTAGCCTGGTTCACCGGCAGCCACAAGGAGTACCATCGGCCAGGCGACGATACCCACACGCTGAATTTTGAAGGGCTCGAGCGCATCACGAAGTTTGCCGGGAATATAGTGCGAGATCTGGCCGCGGGCGGTGACCGACCGGACTATTTGAAAGTCGAAAAAACCGACCAAGGCGGCAGTCGCGACACCATCCGCGTATACCTTGGAACCATCCCGGACTACGCCTCTGAGGACGTGAAAGGCGTGCTGCTTTCCGATGTGCGCGGCGGCGGCCCGGCCGACAAGGCAGGGCTAAAGGGGGGCGATATCATTGTCCATTTCGCCGGCAAGGATATCACCAATATTTACGATTACACCTACGCGATAGACGCAGTGAAAGTTGGAAAGCAAGTGGGTATTGAAGTATTGCGCAAGGGCAAACGTGTGAAACTCTCTATCACTCCCGCTGCCCGGAAGTAGCGTTCATCACATCCCAGTCCCGGACCAAACCGGCGATGTACTCCGCCGGCAGCCCGAAGTGGGCTGCACCCTCGAGGATCGTCCGGAGATAGGCCGGCTCCGGTTGGCCAAACTCACAAACGGGGTCGATGTACACTAGCGCCTCAACCGGCCCATCAGTCCGCTGGACGATAATAGTTTTTTTGAAGTACATGCCCTCGGCAACAGCCTCGTAGTGGTCGAGCTCGGTGATGTGCCTAGGCGTCAGCGACCAAAGCACGCCGTGAGTAGCCGCACCGGGCCGGGCCTCGATCGTGGCGTATGTGCGTGTGTTGATGAGGAACCGCCAGTCGCGCAGTTCCGCCGGGGCAAGCGCCTGACCACCGGGGCAGCGCCTGGCCATTTGCTCCGGGCACATGTTCGACCCGTAGGCGAAGTAGATGGTGTTGGCTCTGCCCATCCAGCGCTCAGACCTCGATGACAAGGAGGTCACTGCCTCGGTGGCCGATGACTTTTACCGGCGTGCCGGCGGCGATCATCTCACCCTGGGTGATGACGTTGCACAGAGCGTCGCCGAACATCACCTTGCCACCGGGGTTTAGCGGCGTGGTGCTTGTGCCGGCTTGGCCAAGGCGCGACTCGAGTTCGGCAGCAACGGCGGCCACCGACTCGACCCCACTGGCGGCCGAGGAGGTGAAGGCGGCGAAAAGGGCGGTTTGAGGCAGATACTTGGCCAGCGCCCAGATGATCGGCACCGAAAGGGCGAGGGCAATCAGCAGGTCGCGGATCGGCCGGGAGAAGTCCGGTAGCGCAAAGTGGATGCCCTCGATCTGCGGCACGCTATTGCCATTACCATCGCCGGCAGGGAACCACGGCATGTTGGGGTACATGTCTGTCATCCCCATTATCAGGGCAACGAAGATGCAGACCACGCCGAGAAGGCCGATAAAAATGGTTCCAGGGAGGAAAAACAGTTCCACCGCAACTAGCGCCACCCCCACCAAGAATATTCCGACCCACTCAATGCCAGCCAACCCAGAGACGTAGCCGCCGAAGAAGTAAAGCACCAGCGCCGCGATACCGACCGCGCCGAACACCCCGAAGCCGGCTGTCTTGAACTCAATATACAAACCGATGATTCCGATGAGCAGCAGAATCGGGCTGATGGCGTTGATCCATGTGCCCAGTGCCTCCACGCCAAGTGGCGCGACATCGACCCGCTGCGACCCTCCATAACCCAGCTCGATGATGAGCGCATCGATGCTCTCGACTGTGCCGGAGGAAAGGAGTCGTGTTTGAGCCTCGCCGTAATTCGCCTCGGCCTCAAGGTTGGTCAGAGTGAGGATGTCGCCCTCTTCACAGATGATTTTGCCATCTCGCTCGAGTTTTTTGGTCTTGTCCACCATCGCCTCAATCACATCGACGGCGTAGCCGTTTTTCTCGGCTTGAGTCCTGATCTTGGCGCGGATAGCCGAGTTCATTTTCACCTCCATCGTTGAGGGCATTTCGGATACGCCGCCGGTGGGACTCATCATGATTGGTGCCGCCGCCCCAATGACACTCTGCGGGGCCATGTAGATCTTCTCCGTGGCCACAGCTATAAAGGCCCCGGCGGAGTAGGCATCCTTGTTGACATAAGTGACTGTCTCGCCCTTAAACTTGCCGATGATGTCAAAAATCTCCTCGGTGATGTCCACCCTACCGCCGTTGGTCTCCATGTCGAGAATGAGGCAGTCTGCCTCGGCTGACATTGCCTCTTTTACGCCTCGGCGGATGACGTAGAGGATGGGAGGCATGATGTCTTCGCGCACCGGCACAACGTACACTTTCTTTTGCGCGGCTGTCAGGCCAAGCGGCATGTCGTCCGGAGCCTCCAGCTCCTGCGCTTGACCAAGCGAGGCCAGAACAGCGGCGAGGGCGGCGAGAGGAGGCAGCCAAGTTTTCATGCGCTCAAATTAGCCGCCCCAATCGGCTGCGGCAAGCCCGCCAAACGAGTCGATCATTGCCAAGTGATGCCATCCTCAATTAAGGTCTGCCGACGGCGCAGGCTAGTTACCCTGGTGCGAATGCCCGATTTCAAGATTCAGTTCAAGGTCTTCGAAGGCCCCATGGATTTACTCCTTTTTCTCGTGAAAAAGCAGGAGGTCGATATTTATGAAGTGAACATGTCCCTCTTGGCCAGGCAGTTCATCGAGTACGTGGAGGTGATGAAGCAACTCGACCTCGAGCAAGCGGGCGAGTTCATCGTCATGGCCTCGACGCTCATGTACATCAAGAGCCGCGAACTTTTGCCGGTTAACGAGCAGGTGGAGGACACCGAGGACGATGATGCCGCCGATCCGCGCTGGGACCTGATCCGCAGACTGGTGGAGTTCAAGCGGTTCAAGGACGCCTCGGACGACCTGCAAAAGCTGGAAATCGAGAGGGAGAAGGTTTACACACGTCGGCCCGGGATTATCCCGATCGACCCGCTGCCGATGGTCAACCAGCTCGAGGCCAGTATTTTCGATCTCGTAGGCGCGGTGAACGAGTTGCTCCGACGGGTCGCCGAGCGCGAGACCGCCAATGGCGAAATCGTCGAGGATCCTTGGAGCGTCAGCGAGAAGATCGTGGCTATCCGCGAGCGACTTGGCCAAGCAGGTCGGCTGAAGTTCAGCGGTTTGTTCGACGGGGCGCGCAGCCGCGGCGAGGTGGTGGCTACGTTCCTCGCGCTGCTCGAACTGGTTCGGCTCAGGCAGTTAATGGCCACGCAGGATGACTCGTTCGGTGAGATTGAAATTATTGTCGCCCCGGTGGAGCTGCAGCAGATCACGCCGGAACAACCAGAACCGGAAACGGTGACAACCTGACCAAGGTGGAACTGAAACAAATACTTGAGGCGATCGTCTTCTCGGCCCAAAAGCCGATGAGCATCGGTGAACTACGCACACTGCTCCGCGATACGCCGGAGAAACTCCCCGACGAACTACAAACCGGGGAGTACGCCAAGGCAACCGCACGCGCCGTCGAGAAGGCCCTCGAGGAACTCACAGTCGAGCACGACGCAGCCAATCGCAGCTACCGCTTGGCATGCGTCGGCGGCAACTGGCAGTTTGTCACCAAGCCGGACTTCGCACCTTGGCTGCAAGTGCTCGTTGGTGCCAAGCCGCGTCCGCCCAAGCTCTCCCATCCTGCACTCGAGACGTTGGCCATCATCGCCTACCGGCAGCCGATCACCCGCGCGGAGATCGAGCAGATCCGTGGCGTCGCCGTCGATGGCGTCGTTCAAACGCTCGTAGAACGCGAACTGATCGAGGTTTGCGGCGAAGCCGATGCCCCCGGTCGGCCACGGCTCTACGGCACCACGCAGTTTTTCCTCGAGCACTTCGGGCTGAAGGGGCTGGACGAACTCCCCGCCGCCGACGAGTTGCGACGCATTCACGTCGAGCTCGCCACCGCGCCCGCCGCCGATTCACAGGAAGAACTCCCCCTCGACAACGAGGCCAATGAGGCCGACGATGACCCGGACGAGGTGGACGACGACAAGGATGTGGGCGACAAATAACCGGTTATGAGTCTCGAGGAACACCGCAAAGCCATCGACGCCGTCGACAAAAAACTGGTGCGTCTGCTCAACGAGCGCACTGGGCACGCGCTGGCCATCGGCGCGATCAAGCTCAAGGCCGGCGAGGAGATTTATGCACCGCACCGCGAGCGTCTGATTTTCCAACGCTTGGCCAAGCTCAACGACGGGCCGATCCCGGAGGAGTCGATGCGGGCCATCTACCGCGAGATCATGTCGTGCTCCCTCTCGCTCGAGAAGTCGCTCACGGTTGCCTATCTAGGCCCCGAAGCAACGTACACCCACCAGGCCGCTATTCGCAGATTCGGATCAAGCCTGCTCTACACGCCGCAGAAAACCATCAAGGACGTCTTCGACGAGGTGCAGAAGGACCGTGCCGACTACGGCGTGGTGCCGATCGAGAACTCCACCGAGGGCGTCGTCACCCACACGCTGGACCTATTCGTAGACAGCCCGCTCAAGATCGTGGCACAGATCGTCATGCCCATTCAGCACTGCCTCGTCCGTGGCAACCGCCGCACGAAGGTTCGGCGACTCTACTCCCACCCGCAGGCGCTGGCGCAGTGCCGTGTCTGGATGCAACAAAACCTGCCGTCGGTCGAGGTGATAGAGGCTGCCTCCACCACCCGCGCCGCCGAAAAGGCCGCCGAGGACAAGGCCGGTGCCGCCATTGCCGGGTCGCTGGCCGCCGAACGCTACAACCTCCAGATCATCGACAAAAACATCCAGGACAACGCAGCGAACGCCACCCGATTTTTTGTGCTGGGCCGCAAGTGCAGTCCCTCCACAAAAAACGACCGCACCAGCCTCGTCATTGGCATCGAGGACAAAGTCGGTGCACTACATGAAGTCATGGGGCCGTTCCGAAAATATCGCCTCAACATGACAAAAATCGAATCGCGCCCCAGCAAGCGCAAGGCGTGGGAATACCTATTTTTCGTCGACTGCGACGGCCACTACGACGACAAGAAAGTGGCCAATGCCATCGAGGAACTCGAGCGAATCAGCCGCTTCGTAAAAATCCTTGGTTCCTACCCCAACGGGGATTAACCGGCTATGTCCCACCTCAAGCGAGCCCGCGAAGTGTTCGACATCGAACTGGCGGCCGTGAAGGCAGTGCGCTCGCACCTGGCCAAGTCATTCGACCAGGCTGTGGAACTGATCGCCTCCGCCTTGGCCAAGCGGCGAAAGATCGTCGTCCTTGGTGTCGGCAAATCCGGCAATATTGGCCGCAAGATCGCCGCGACCTTCACCAGCACCGGCTCGCCTGCCGTACTGCTTGATACCGTCGACGCCATGCACGGCGACCTAGGCATCCTCAACGACGGCGACATCCTGCTTGCCCTAAGCTACTCCGGCGAGACCGACGAACTAATCAACCTTCTGCCGGCCATTCGGCGATTCGCCGTACAGATCGTTGCCGTGACCAGCGCGCCGCGTTCCACCCTTGGCCAACACGCGGAAGTCGTGCTCAACGTCAAGGTGCCCAAGGAAGCTTGCCCCTTCAACATGGCGCCCACCGCCAGTACTACCGCCTCGCTTGTCATGGGCGACGCGCTCGCCATGGCCGTGCTCGATGCGCGCGGCTTCAAGAAATCAGAATTTGCCAAGCGTCACCCCAGCGGTGCTATAGGCCGTGCGTTATTGCTTAAAGTGTCTGACATCATGCGGACCGGCTCACGCAGCCCAGTCGCCCCTCAGACTGCGACTGTCCGCGATGCACTGCTCGTCATGGGTAAAGCCAAGTCAGGCAGCATCAGCGCAGTGAACAACTCAGGAAAATTGGTAGGAGTCTTTACCGATGGTGACCTGCGCCGACTTTTGGCAAAAGGCGATGCTGTACTCGATCAGCCGTTGGCCAAGGTCATGACACGCAAACCATTGTCGCTGCGTGAAGATGGTCTCGCCGCCGATGCCATCCACATCTTCAACGAGCAAAATATCGACGATTTGATTATCGTGAACTCTAAGCGCGAACCAGTCGGCCTCGTCGATTCTCAAGATCTCCCTAAACTCAAAGCCATCTGACCCGTTTGATTAAGACCGACTACTCAACCGGTAAAAGCTGCAGAAAAATCTTCGGTGGCGGCACGGGGAAATAATTTCGGAGTGATGGACTGAGCCAACCTTGTAAATTCTTTTCCTCCCAGCGATAGACAAACCCCTCTGTCTCTTCACGAACAAACCTGAGACAAAACTCCGACCCTGGGAACGGGATGGAGGAAAAAACCAGATTCAACCGGTCACCAATCCC
>Ga0115011_10000925_pt1 | contig 21931 bp, 23 predicted proteins | sample TroAtlMetagenome_2_FD_88705 | JGI IMG/M metagenome (GOLD analysis project Ga0115011, IMG submission 88705) | Marine eukaryotic phytoplankton communities from Atlantic Ocean - Tropical Atlantic ANT8 Metagenome | ecosystem: Environmental > Aquatic > Marine > Oceanic | place: Tropical Atlantic...
TACAGCGTCGCCTTCAATAAATCCTGCTTCCACAAAATCAATAACGTGACCGTTTACATTTGTAGTTGTATCACTAGTTAAAGTTCCTGTAGTTCCAGAAGAACTTAGTGCTGCTGTTAAAGTGTATGTTAATCCAACAGGTTCGCCAGACAGAGTCAAACTCATATTAGTTGCACGAGCTTCAGTTGTTTCTGAGTACCCACCAACAGTAACTAATCTATTAGCTACATAAGTTACTCCATGGTATGTAATATCTCTAGAACCATCAGTTAAGTAGACATATCTTTTCTCATTTGTACGGAACTCTCCATCTTTTGGATCGAAGGGTCTCTCGTATTTTACAAGATGTGCGTACTCAAACGGCTCGTTAGAAACAAGCAGCTTCTCTATTGCTGTTGGTAAATTTCGTTTTGCCATGTTATGCCTGTGCTTCCTCTAAGGTTAAACTAAATTGATATAAATTATTTGTTCCTAAATCATATTCTGTAACATCATTTGTCATGATAACTCTAATCATAGGATTGCCGTAATCGACTGTAGCACTTCCAGCGGCTACTGCTTTTTCTAGTGGTGGAACAATATATAATCTTCTTTCGTCTGTTGTATTTAGTGCAGAATCTGAACTTAATTTATTTGTACTATCTGCAACTCTAATTATTTGATATGCTTTTTTATGGTTTGAATTATTTCCATCTGCTATATTAATTAAGTCTCCAGGCTTCAATCCCTTAGGAGAACCACTCAAACTATCATATCCGCTTACTAAAAAGTTGTCTTCACCACCTGTTAAAGTTTGACCACTTTGTACTGTGATTGTTCCACTAGTAGCAGAATTTTGAGGGTCAGTATATTGCGGTAATACAAGTCTAAATGGCTTTAGCCTACCACGTCTACTTAATAAAAAGTTGTATACGGGCTCGAACTGTGCACGAGTCATTGGATTGTATGTTAAACTAATTTTCCACCTCTGTCCTACTATTGCTCGAGTTATCACTCTTCCACTGTTTGTTCTTGATACTGATACTGGTTGCTCACTAGAAAACTTTACTGAGGCAAAGCCTGGTCCTGCAGTATAACTACTTGCATGTCCTTGTCCTGCATCCCCAATTGTCCAGTTTGGATCAGGTAATCTATCTGTAAAATTAGTGAACGCCATTATGTGTTACTCCCATATGCTTGTGTATCTATTTCTTCTAGGAACATAGTTCCATTTTCATTTGCAGCTTCTCTTATCATTCTAATAATGTTACCTCTCTGATTCATAAGAACGTCTTCAACACCTGCTGCATCTACTGCGTTGATTGTAAAGTTAACATTTGAACCTGCACCGCCTAACGCATAGTTTGGTGTTATGTCTACTGGAGCTGCAGGAGTTACCACTTCTGGTCCTCTTTCTCCTACCATAATGCCTTCTCCACCGTTAGCATATCCTCTTCTACCCATAGCTCCACCTGGGAACGAGCCTCCGGCTCCTCCTAAGTTTTGTCCTGTTGTTGAGCCGCCTCTTAAGTAGTTTAACTCACCACCAGTAGCTTGATTAGCTACGTTTACGGCATTAGATCTTTTGCCCACATTTAAAGCTGTTGATGGCTTCTCTATACTTGTTGAGCCACCTTGGAACTGTTGTTTAGAAATGATTGCTAACTGAGCAGCACCCATTGCAGCAAACATTACTACTTGTGCTAACGCTAATGGAGCTGTAATTAATGGATCTTTTACTCCAGACATTACACCCATGATTGAAGCTGCAGTGTTCATTACTGTTTGAGCCATTTGCATTTTCTTATTACGCTCAAACATCTTGCGTTCCATTTCTTCTTTTTTCTTTTCCATCGCTTTAATCTTATTTAAAGATTCAGCGGATTTTCCGTCTCTCTTTTTCTCTGCTTCTATTTGACCGTCTATTTCTGCAATCTGAGCTCTAGAGTTAGCAGCCATTATTTGACCCATAGTTCCTATAGCTGCACCAACTGCTGCTAGTCTGTCTTCAGTGGCTGCCCCACTATTACTAATTATATCAAAAGCAGAAACAAGACTTACAATACCTGCTTGTGCAGTAGCTATAGCCTCTCCTTCTGGGCCTAATGCCATTAATGCTTCTCTCATTGGAGCAGTTGATTCCATAAGAGCTTCCATCTTATCTTGGGTATTAGCATCATCTATAGTGCCTAATTCTGTGCTAGCTGTATCAATAGCACTTAAACTTTTAAAACCTGCTGTATCTCCTAGCAGTCCTGTAAATCTATCATTACCTACTGAATCAAAATCTGCTTGTGCACCCTTTAGCTTAGAACCTGCCGCATCTTTTTGTGCTTTTGCTTGCAGCTTGAACATTTCTTCTATCTTTGCTATTTCCTCGTCGCTTACCTTAGCTGCTTTTAACCTTGCTTTTAAAATAATTAGTTCAAGTTCTAGTTTTTTCTCTAGATTATTCACTTCAAACTGAGCTTGTTGTACTGCTATTCTTGCTGATTCTTTTTGTGCTTTTAATTCTTGTCCGCTTGTTTGTCCTCTTCCAAGACCTCTTGCTGCATTTGTTTTGGCTTGTAGTGCTTTTGTTACTTTTAACTGAGCATTTGCTTCCGCTATTGTAGCAGCATTTTGTAGTTTTGTAAGTGCTAAAGTTTGTTGTGCAATTAGTGCTGCTTTTTCTCCAGATTGTATTGATTTTTCATCGTTTTCTGCAATTTCTTGTTTTTTGTCTAATATGTTTGCATATACTTCCGCTTGCTCTTTAGAAAGCTCATCTATCTTCCCTTCCTCAATAAGTCTTTGAGAATCAAGTGTTAAGCTCTTTTCTGCAAGTTTTAGTTCATTTTGTAGTCTTGCATCTGTAATTTTTTGTTGTGCATTAGATTTTTCAATCTGGAACTGAGTTGCTGCAGAGTTTACTTTGCTGAACTTCTTAAGTGCTTTGTCTTGTTGTGCTAAAGACTTAAGTTTTGCTTGGTCAAAGAGTTGTTGCTTATACAACTCTCGAGTTAATTTTTCAAGACTTGCTAACTCTGTTTCTCTTGCAGCTCCAATTTGTGCTTTTAATTCAGCAATTCTTTTTGTGTTTTGTTCTTCTTTTTTAAGTTCTTCATTTAATAGCTTAGTAGCGTCTTGAATACTTTGTGTATTGTCTACAACAGTTCTTAAACTTGCAGGAGCTTGCTCAAAAGACTCAAATATGGCTTCCGTGCCATCTTCTCCTTTTGCAAGACTGGCTATTTCAGTCTTCATTGCTTTTAGCTCAGTAAGCATAGGTCCAACTGCTGCTTGTTTCCTAAAACTAGTAAAGAACTGATTAATCTTTTCTCCACTATTTTGGAATTGTTGACCCAGCTCTTCTGCACTTTTACCTGATGCGATACTAGTTGCTGTTCCTTTGTCCATTACAATTTGTAACAGTTCTTGAGCTTCTGCGGTATCTAGTACTCCGTCTTCAAACATTTTATTTAAAGCTATATTGGTAGCTGTTGGCCTGCCTAGCTTGTCCATTTCTTTTGCTAAAATTTGAATTCCTTCTGGTAAATCTCCTAAACTACTAGCTTTTCCTAACTGTAGTAGAAAAGAATTTATAGTAGTGTCTGCTCCGCCAATTAATTTTTTTAGCTCAACTGAAGCTGCACCTGTTCCGTACATAAGCTGCTCAAAAGCTTTTAATTCTGGCATTGTAGTACTCAGATCAAAATTATCTCCAGATAAGTTGCTTTTGTCTAGTAGCTTTTTTCTCTTTTCTAATATTTCGTCAATATTCGCTTGAATTTCAGCATTTTGTGCTTCAACAGCAGAAGAATCAAATAGACTTGCATACTCTAATTTTTCACCTTCTTTGGCAAATATAGTATTAAAGATAGCAGTCCAAACATTCATAAAAGCTTTTATAATTGGACTATCGATAAAATTATTAAATCCTTGTTCAAGTTTTCCAAAGAAAATTGTAATGTAATCTGACATTGCTCCAAAAACTCTGCCCACACTATCACCCAGCTCTAAAAGCCTTCTTTTAAGGATTATGATTATTTTACCAAAATTGTTAGCATTTTCAAATGCGTCTTTCTGAGCTTTAGAAGCTTTTTTAGTGGCTTCCATCAATTGCAAAGTAGAGTTCGCAGTAATAATTAACTGTTGCGCTGCGTTTTTATTTTCTAAATTAGCTTTAGCATTTTGTTCGGCATAAGATTTTGTAATTGAATTCAACTCTTTCATAGCTTTTGAAAGATTAGAAGCTTCTGGGACTAGCCCTGCTAAGAAACCGATTGCTTTTTTGACTCCAACTATAAGTAAATCAAGAACAAACAATAATTGTCCAATAACTGGTATAGCTGTAAATATGCCTTTGATTGCTATTTTTGTAGTAAGACCAAACCCAAATATTGCAGGTCTTGCTCTGTTTGCTGCTTTTCCTAAAAACCCTAAATTAAGTCCAAATAATCTAGTAGAGTTAATTGAACTTCCTAAATTCTTTCTATATTTTTGCTGTGCAAGGTTTGATAAGCCAAAAGCTCTCATATATCCTTTAAAACTTTGATCTTTATCTAGTTCTCTGAATACTGCTTGAGTGCTTCTTTTTGATTTTGCGCCTGCAGAAAGGGTTTGAATATCCCCCATTTTTCCTGCTCTTGATTTTTCCAAAGCCATGAGACTTCTAAGCTGTCTTTCTTCACGTTGAATAGCTGCAAGCTCTTTTTCCTTAAGTGCTAGATTCTTCAATCCGCCTTTTCGAATATTTGCTTGTCTTTTTTGTATTGTAAGTTGAAGTTTTTTATGTGCAATTTCTTGCTCTCTTATGGTTGCAGTACCTGCTTTTATCTTTTCAAATAAAGCCCCATACTCTCCTTTAACCATTTTTAAAGGTTGCATCAATCCTCTTTGTGCTTTGATTTCTTTATCTATTCGTCTTGCTGCTGCCTGAGCTCTTGTAACTTCTGCTTGTGCTCCTTTTTGTGCCGATGCTGCAAATTGATTTAACATAGGTAATGCTTGATTCATTATACCTTTTGTAATCATAGCAAAGAAACCTGCTAATGCAATTGTATTTTCAGAAAAGAAGGCTGCTACTGGGCCTAAGACTTTGTTGAAGAAATCCATCAGTGATCTAGACAGATCTGCTAGTGTAGCTGCTAGTCTGTCAAAAGCTGAAGCGTCTACTTCTTCCCCTACTTCACCAAATTTTCTTCTTCCTTGGTCAAGAATTTCATTAGCAAAAGCTTGTCTTTGTTGGAATCTTGTTAGTTCTGAAGCGGCCACCCCTAAAGAAGCTGCGTACTTAGCTGATGCATCATCTAGTCTTACGAAGATACCTAATTCGTCAAGAATTTCTGGTTCTAGTTTTGCGGCACCTCTTGTGAGCCTGTCAACAGCGTCTCCTACATCTCTACCAAGAGCTGTAGCTGCTGCTTTTGCAACTTCCGCTAATCCTTCAATCTGTGTTGAACTAAAAGATGCGGAAGAGCCTACAGAAATAGCTTTTAATGCTTGGTCATAACTAACAGCAAAGCCTGCAGCTTCTCTGAAGCCGTCTGCCATTATTGTTAAATTTTTACCAGAGCTTCGACCTAAAACTTCTAAGCCTTGTTCAAGTTGTTGTACTTGAGAAGCAGCACGTAAAGCATTAAAAGCAGCTGTGGCCGCAAAGACGTTAGCTGCTAGAGTAGCATAGGCGCCAACAAGCCCGGAACTACCAGAGTCCGAGCCAATAGTTTGGTTCATTTTTGAGAAAGATTTTGACGAAGATAGGTTACCTTGATAAACAGATTTATTCTGCTTATCGTAATCCTTTGCTACTTTAGTACTCTTCTTTTGAGTAGCAGCAGCTTTCTTAGTATTTTTCTCTACTTCTTTAGTAGTCTTACTTACTTTCTCTAAGTCTTTAGACACCATCTTGACGCCTTTCGACGTCATTATAATATCAATTTGTCCTACTACCTTTCCTTTTGCCATGTTTAACCGTGTTTACGCTTTATTTTATCGTACTCTGCCTTTAATTTTTTCTGTGAGGCTTCCAGTTTTCGTGCATCTAACCATAATACTAGGTCAAATACATAATCTTTTTGATATTCTTGTATAGAGTAGTTATCGAGTAAGAATTGCCAATTAGTATAATCCTTACCTATGTACCCTATTTCAGGATATATCCTATCTCCCATGCAGTGAAAAATGTTTACACTATCTATCACTACCTGTGGAAAGTCTTCCCAATCTGGAGGACATTCGTCCCAGTTTGGTTCTTTCCCTAATTGGTCCATCATCTCCAAGTATTGATCCTTGGACATGCCAATATCTTGGTTATCCAGAAACAGCTTTAGTTTTTGGAGTAACTTTTTCCTGCTCTTTGCTACGAAAGTTTTCTAAATCAAAGACTACCTCGTTGAGCCAGTTATCAAATTCAGTCGAATTGTCTACTAAGACTTGTGCATTTTCTTGGTTATAAGGCATTTCAGTTTCTGCGTCTTGTCCTTTTAAATCGACAAGAATTAAATCCTCTAACATGCCTAGCTTCAGTCCTTTCCACCCTTTGACAGTAGCTTCTGTAAATTCTTTAACAAATTTAGTTTCGTCTAATTCTTCATTGAATGCTCTAGTTTTTCTATCAAACTTATTGGTTACACACCTTTTTCTAAGTGCGACTAGTTCTTTTCTGGAAAGATTTGCTAGTTCTACTTCAAATCCTTCTAATCCAGGAAATTCTACCCAAGCAGTTTTACTATCTACTAGTAAATTTTTTAAATCCATAATTTTTTCCTCTAATATGTAATTGTAGTTCCTAAGTTTGCAGGACTAGTGACTACTCTGTAGTCAAAAGTCTGCGTAAAAACTTCAGCAGCGTTTAATCGCTTAGTAAACATACAACCAGATAAGTTAGCATTAAAGAATGTACTGTTCTGATCAATTGTTTTTACTGCAACTGAAGTGTTAGTATTAAAAGATTGAGCAGTAGTAGAATTATTATCTCCTGTATACTGGACAATATTTCCAGAGACTACTCTATCTTTTAATGTGTATGTTGTCGGATACATTGCATTAGATGCGTTTGTAACCGATAAACTATTATGCAAGGTTTCATATGGAGTCCAATCTATATTATTTTGCACGCTTAATGTAGCTGAAACAAGATTTGTTACATCTGATCCACCTACTTCTACATCAAGCAACGCTTTGACGGGGGTTCTTGTGGAGCTCGCAGATTGCAAGCTACCAGGAAGGCTATAATCAGCATCCCCTACTCTTTCTAGTTTTTTAGCATTTCCGCTAACAGTTAATGTTAGTGGTTTTGTCTTATTTAGTGCAAATTCTCCATTGGTTATTACACAACCTTCTAATTTAAAAGTACTTTCTTTCGTAACGAAATAGAGATCAAATGATTTTAACAATTGGTCTCCAGTACTTATATCATAATCTGTTAAAAGACTTTTTACAATGCTTTCGTCCTTCTCTCTTGTGAGAGCAACTTCAAAACTAAATGAAGCAGGATTTGCTTTTGTTACGCTCGTTCCTAAGAACATTTTTGTCTGATCGTGCAAAGTCTTAACTTCGTATGCATCTTCCGCAAATGTCTGAGAGAACGATAGTTCGGGAGTAACCTTTACATTGTATCGATTACTCCCGTATACCACGTGTACGGAACCGTCTCTAAGAAGGTTGTACACTGACATGATTAAACAGCGTTACTGTTGGTCTTATCGTACCCAGAATCTGAGTGAACGGTTGAACCTTTGTATAGAACAGTCATTTCATCTGTAGACGTAATAGTTGTTCCCTGTGCTGCAAATTCAATTGTAGTTGATATAATATCAGCTGTTTCAATTGTTGGAATCTGTAAATGAGCCTTTGGAATATCAAAGGTCACTAAAGTAGCCGCATTAGATGCGCCACCCATGAACAAACTCATGTCGAATTTGTTACTTACAAGATTTGTAGCTGCTGATAAGTCAGAAAGTAATTCGTTAGAACCACCTGCTGCTGTATCAAGGTAGCAAGTTAAAGAACCAGAAATAGTTCTTGAACCAGTGAATGAACCAATTGGCTGATCCACAATACCTAGAGTTTCTGGTGTTAAGTATGTCACGTTGTTAGCGATTGTTAACGACCCACCAGTAATATTAATACCACTGTAAGTGTGAGTAGTTCCGCCTTCTGGATCTAATACTCCGCCAGCTGCTCTTGCTGCAGTCATTTGGTGAGCTAAAGTCATAGTGGATAACTTATTTCTTAAGTAATCCGCATCTGACGTTGCCGTTACATCAACGTAGTTTATTTTCTCAACGTAAGTTGACAAGCCTGATGAAGAATCTGTATCAGATACTCCAATTCTGTCTTGGAACGCTTTTGATGGATCTTCGATTGCAGAGTCAACCTGGTCAATACTTGTAGCATTTCCAGACCAACTTAATGTTGCAATACCATCAATTGAGAAGTCAATCTCTACTTGGTTAACTTGGCACTCATTTAGCCTATATGTTGTATTTTCTAGTGCAAAGAAAATGGTTAGTTTTAAAAGTTCGTGAGCATTAGAACTTGCAAAATCTACTTTCGTATCATTTGCTTGGAATGTAATTGCAGAGTTTGTTGTCGCTCCACTATTATCCGCTGAGTCTTCTCTAGTAGGGATCTCTTGACCAGCTAATGCTGCCCAAAGAATATTCTCCACCATATCGTGTGCTGTTGTATCTCTAAAGCTGTTTGCACCATGTTTGAAAGGTCTTACATAAGTTTGGAAAGACCATTCGGCAGGAGCCAAAGAGTCATTGAATCTTTGTGAACCCCTTTTTGGTGATGCACCTGCTTCATTGATAGTAACATCTGTTGATTCCGAGCTTTGAGAAAAACTATAACCATCTAGTACACCAATTTTGAAAGTGTTTGCATCTTTCTCATTACCTTTAAATAGTCCAAGACCTGTTCTAGAACCGTTTGCAGTTGTTCCAGTAGATATTGTTGCTACTGTAGCTACAAGACCGTTTGCACCACTACCACTAGAAGCGGTAGAAGTTACAGTATTAGACGCTGCATATCCAGTACCTCTAAAGTTATTTGGTATATACAATTCTGTTACTGCTCCACTGTTTACTGCGGCTACGATTGCTTTAAAACCTGAACCTGATCCATTAGTAGTTCCAAAAGTAACTATGTCACCTACTGCGTGTCCTGAGTTTGTACCTGATAATGAGCTAGAAAGCGTTTTCACGTTTCCACTCGCGGCAGTCACTCCATTCACTGAGCTGACAAATACTTTGGTATTTCTTGATAGATTTAAAGCCATTGCTTTCTCCTATTATTGCTTTGGAAAGGATTTCGCGTGATTTTAATCAGCGTCTTCGTTTCCTAATATCGTACTTCGACTACAATTTCTCCTATACCTAAGGGAGCGATTACTCCTTCATCAGTACCGATAGACTCAATCGTCATAGATGTTGTCTGCTCGTTTGGACTCACTGAGTCGTCATACACTAATACATCATTATCGTCAATAATCCTTTCGATATCTTCGATTAATAATGATAATTCTTCTTGAGCATCTTCTTCATTTGAGACGTATGCTCTAATTGTTAAACTAAGAAATCTCCATTTAAATCCATCAGGTAGATATTGCCTGCTTTCATCTCCAGCAACAACACATACTTTTGGATATTGTTGTATTTCATCTAAGAACACTAGATGACTACTTACGTTATCAAATACATTAGTATTATAAGGATAACTTCCATCGATTTCTTTTAACTTCTCAGCTAAAGCGAGGGCAAGTTTTTTTCGTTGTGTTCTATATGCCATTATTCTCTCCTTAGCGTAAACCTTTCTTCTGTATGTTTAATGGCAACGTCTCTAATACTCTTTGTTATTAGTGGTTTAGGGTTATACCCTGTGGGCCATTGCCTTGCCCCTCTATTTTCAAATGTAGCGTAAGGATCGTATTGGTAAGCGTACTTACCTACTAGTGTTTCCGGTCCTTTCTTCAAACTTATTAATTTTACACTATTTGAAAATCTTCCTGTTCTGTTTATTAATGCAGGTCTACCCATGTTTCTTCTAACTTGTGCAGGTAGTTTCCTGTTAATAATTCTTTTTAACTTTAATATATCTTTTTCAGATATCTCTTGTCTTTCTTCTTTTTGCCCTATAGCTCTTCGGCTTTTAGGAACTTTCTTTATCGCTTTTACAGCTAAAGCTTTTGCTGCTGCTTTTTTAAGTTTATTATCTATTGGATTTTTAAACTTAGCTTTTGTTGTTGCTTTCTTGTGTGTCTTTGCTCTGTAAGGAGTAGTTTTCTTCCCTTTTACAACATCAAACACTTGGTCTAAAACTTCTTTATCAACTCTTTTGGAGCCTTGAATTGACATAAACTCATTTCCAAACTCATCAAATAGATTAGTAAAGTTTTGTTCTAGTCCTTTTTCTAAGTCTGATTTTGCTCCCCCTTGTTTAATCGCGGTAGACATAATACCAAAAGCTTTTTCAGCGTCTTTGCCTGACTTACTTTGAACCTTTAATCTTATCTTCTGTTCTACTTTACCAGTTAATATATCAACATGTTTACTCTTTGTTAGTTCATGTTGTGTCTGTGATAGTCCATCAAAATATCTATTTAAAGAGTTTCTAATTGTATCTATACTATCATTTCCTTTCTGTATAGGATCTTGTGCCACTGCAGTTGCTGATATATACAACCTTCTAAATGTTTCAATAAGCTGATCCCACCCAGCAGTACTTGGCTTCCTTCTTCTTGTTCCTGCAGACCTTGTGTCTCTTACAGGTACGCCATTTTTTGCACTAATAACTTTTAATCTTGCTAACATATTATAACAAAGAAATAAGTTTCCTGCTATAACACTAAAATCTTCATGAGCTAGTGTTCTAGAATCTCCTATTTTTGCTACAAACTTATTATACTCTTTTCGTAACAATGAAGTAGATACCCATACACTATCGTCTCTTGAGCCTGCTTCATAATGTTCTACTGCTTGTCTAACTTGTTCGCTTAACTTTGGTCCTAATCCTGGAGTAGTAAAAAAGTTAATATATTTTTCAATAGATGTCCTGGTTCCACTCTCTAACTGGTCTCTCATTTCTGTAGAGGTCTTAGTTAGCCATTTATCAGTCTCATCAAAGAAGACTTGTAACTCCTTAGCTTGCCCTACACTTATTTTAGTAGTAGTATATTTAGTTTTTGCCACTACTTATAAACTTTGTAGAAATCTAGTATTCTCTTGATATGATCAGGAAAATCTATATTATCTCTTAGAGAAGTAGATACAGAATTTTGTATCTGTGCTCCTGCTATTGACATTCTATCTTTTCTTTCGTCTTTTAAGTAATATTTAGTTAAATCAAAACAGGCTAACTTTAAATCTTGTGGAGTTGCTGCATATCCTGCTCTGTATGTAACTTTTACTGCTTTCCTTCCCATAGGAAAAGCTTTGTCTGTATTTTCTGTAGTTCTAAAAATTGTGTCTGATTCAGTATCAATTACATATTCATATTTACCACTACTATCAGAATTTTCTGTGATTAGTGTAACATATGCGTCTGCTTGACTCTGTCTTTCCTCTACTTTCGATACACTTACTAAAGGACTCTCATCTACCATTATAGCTGTTGTCGTTTTGTCTTTGATATCAAAGTACTCAACCTTGTCACTTCCGTAGTAGTCCACAAACGAAGTACCACAGTACGTTTTTACGGCTTGACTTATAGAGGGTATAATAACATTCAACTTCGCATCTTGGCCCACCCCAGTGATGCCAGCAAAGTCTTTATATTGTTGTATCGTTATTAAATTTGCCATAATTCCTCTTTTTTAAAAGTTGGAGGGGATTACTCCCCTCCAGATCTCTGTTAAGCTATTAACTAGCTTTGTACATCCAACCCCACTTAGAAGTTGCACCATCGATCATGTCGATGAAGCCCAATCTTTGAGAAGCCACTAGGACTCTTCTTTGATTAGCTACTTCGTAGTCAGATTCTACTGTAACGCCTCTTAATCTAGGCAATACATAGTTTCTTGGGTTAACTGCGATAGCTCCGAACTTAGCTGTTGCTGGTGTTGCGAATTCATCACAAAGAAGAACTCTTGAACCGAACACTTGTCCGATTTCACCACTTAGCTTAGTTGCCATGTCGCCAACTAGGTTAGCATCTTGGAACTCAGCATCTTCTAATAGTTCGAAGTATGATCTTTGTGAAACAATATAAACTACTTCACTTGGGTTCACACCATATTTACCCATATTCTTTCTCATTGCAAGAAGGTCAAGTGCTGTAATTTTATCAGTAGCAAATGCTGTTGCTGATTGTGTATAGTCACTGTCTACTCTCGCTAGGTGTAGTAAGCCTTCAAAAGCTGCACCTGAGGTACCGAAAGCACCATCAGCATCATCACCAGCTAGGATAGCATTTTCGATTGCTCTAGCGTGTGCTCTTACCATTGATTCTCTGATGAGAGGTAAGATTGGCATGATTGCATCTTCTTCAGTTTCATTACCTAAGTATGACTGAGAAATTAATTTTTTGGTTGAAAGAGTTCTTTCCGCCATGTCAACACCACCGGCTGAACCAGGGTTGTAGGCATCGCCTCTCTCTTGTAAGTTACCATGTGGTGAAGCACCACTTGCTGCTTGGTTACCTGTAAATTCAGCGTATCCAGCATCTGGTAAGATTGGGATAATCATATTAGCAGAATTCATTGGAATCTCTCTAAATAGAGGAGCTAGTACCAATTCGTTCTGAATATCTCTTTCGATGTTTGCTGAAACAACTTGTTCAAAGTCTGCTGAAGAAACAGCAACACCTGAGTGTGCATTAACTTTCTCCATTACACCTTTTGCATAAGTGTTGTCCCATCCTTTACCAGTCGCTAAACCAGCAAATTTTGCATCAATTATATCTTGTTCAAAAGCTTTCTTCCAGTCGCCTTGACCCTGTCTATCTGAGAAAATTCTTTTTGATTCTCTGATATTCATGATTTCTTCTGATTTCTCAGCTAATTCGGTTTGAAGTGATTTAACTACTTCATTCAAATCTTCATGCTTATCATTGACTCTTTTCTCGATATCACTAATGAGTCTTTCTGCGCCTGATAGTGAACTTTTAACAATTCTCTTTTGTTCGTCCTGTTTAGCTTCTTGAGCAGCTTTTTCTTCAGCTTCGACTTCAGCTGCTTTCTCAGCGGCTTCTGCCTGTGCTTTTTCTTCAGCTACTTTAGCCTCGGCCTGCTTCATTGCATATTCAGCAACTGCTTTTTCAGCTGCTTCTTTTGCGAATGCATCTAGGTCAAAGCCTTCTGCTTCAGGAGTCATCTTTTCTTTTGACATATCAGTCTCCATTTTATGGGATTTCTCCCCGCTTGGCTGCTCAACTTTCACAGCGTCTGCTGTTGCGTCTGAGTTAGCCTTTATAAAGTTTTTCTTGAACTTTTCATACTCGTCCATTGTATCAAAGGATTTCGCTACCGAAAAAGTAGCTCCTTGGTTACAAGGAACGGATACGACTGAAACTTCGAAAAGTTCCGCGTCCTTGATTTTGTATCCATCGGTTTCTGCCATATAATCAGCGTCCTTGACTCTGAAACCGACAGAAAAGGCTCCAAGAACACCGTCTTTAACTAAATCTTTAACATCACCGGCTGCTTTCGATATCTTTGCAGATATGTCAAGACCGTTTTCAGTTACTTCTAAACCTGTTGCTCTACCGATTGGCTTGTCATAATTGTGGTTAAATAGGATAATAGGATTTTGTTTGAAATTCTCCAAACCACCTTTTGTCCATGCTCCACTCTCAATAACATCGCCAGCTCTATCTAGTGCATTAGTACTTGCAGAACCTTTGATGTCGATTCCGCCATCATCAGTTTCGCCTAAAGTTTTGAATGTATTAGTCCAATGAAATATTTTTGTCGACATCTTACTTGACCTCTTTTTTCACCTTCGCTTTCGGAGCAGCTGCTTTTTCAACAACTTTTTCTTCCACTACTGGTGCTACGACAGGTACTTCGACAGGATATCGATGTTTTACTACGGATAGGACTCTGTTCCAAGAACCAAATGCTCTTCTAAGCATGTGGTCTTTAACAGGAGCATCACTACCATAGGATTTGTATGTAGCTAAATCCATAACTTCTCCGTGTTCAACGAAGAAATCAGATAAAGCTTTGATCATCATATTTTTAGTCATATTATTCCTCTGTAGAAGGACTCTCCTCTGGTCGTCCCCCTTCCTCTGGATTAACAGATGAACCTGCTAAGTTTACAGGAACTCTTGGTTCATCAAATCCATCTATTGGTTCTTTGCCCATAGCCTCTCTAGCTTCATTTGCACTTAATATACCTGTATTTACAAGTGTAGCGTAGTAAGCGGCTTGGTCTCTTAATTCGGGTTGTAAAGCAGGAATACCTGTTACATCTTCATTAAGTTCAAAACCAAAAAATCTCTCAAACGCATAAGATACTTTTCGGACTATAGGTAATACAGTCTCTAAATAGTATAGTCTATGGTTTGGTCTAATGTTTGCATTATTCCCACCGTCCATAAGGATTGGCGGTATGCCCATAGCTTCAAGAATAACACGCTCATTTGCTTTTATTGATTCTTGAAAGTCTAATTCTTTAAAATTAACTTTTGTTAGGTTATCTACTTCTAATCCTCCATCGAGAATAAGAGGTCTCCTTCCACCTGAAGTTGGGTTATACCTCATACTCCATGCTTGTAACATTCTTTCTTTGATTTTTTCAGAAAGAGTGTTCGGACTTTTTAATACTAGTCCTGGAACTGCCCCATTTTTGAAGAAGTTATCCTGAAATTTTCTCATGTTTCCTAGTAGTTGCATTGTTCTAAATGCTGGTTTTAATCTAGGAACACCTCTATAAATTGAGTTGAAACTATTCTCTTTAATGTGGATAATTTCATTTACACTATAATCAATAGTGTTTTCAAATTCATACTTTGAAATATAAGTATTATCATCAGTATGAATTGTAACTTTGTCTGCTGGTAGATGATATAAATGAGCACCATCAAAATATATAAATATATTACCATCAATTAGTAGGTCAATTATCAGATTTCTTTTAAATGAACTTACATCTTGAAATGGATTTGGCTCAACATTTAGTAGTAAATTAACTTTAGTTTTTCTAACGTTCTTTACTATATCATTAGTACCGTTTCTTTTCTCTCCTACAGCAAAAGGAATTTCTGCTACGTCATCAACAATCATATTAACTGCTCTGTTTACAACTTCTAGTTGCTCATAAGCGTTCTTATAATTAGTAACAATTTCACGCGTGTCAACAGTCAATCCCTCATTACGAGAGATTACATATTGAGACGGATTCAGTTTTTCTTCATCCGCTTCTGCATTTCTGCCAATTATAAAATCATACCATGCCATAGTTTTTACTTCTCATTTTCTCTACCCATCTTTCCTGTTTCTCTGCGTGTATCAATCTGGGTCTTTTTCCATATATAGAGTGAAGTCGTAAATGGTGCTGATGGCAGAGAGTTACCGTTTTAGTGTACACTTTCTCACGGTTTTCATCTATAAACTGTTCACGAATCTCTAGTATGTCTTGTTCCTTGTCAATGTTTATGTTATTAGTCTTTAGCCAAGTTTCTAGTAGTTCGGTCAGTCCGTAATAATGATGAAAATCTAGTTCTTCGGTTTTACCGCAGATATGACATTCGCTTCCTTTGTTATATTTGGATTTAGCTTTGTCTCGTACGTATTTAACTAAATCTCTCTTAAATTTCATATCTAACTCTTAATATGAATTATACCCTATCTTCACACCAAAAGTCAAGAACAATTTTTGACAGGTGTTGTTAGAATGAGGTGGCTGTAGTTTCGAATGTATAAAGTGCATATCTTAAGGCATCGGCCATATGCGATGCTCCATCATGTTTTGGTCGTTCTTTCATCAAATTAGGATTTGGATCCCACTGATACTGGTCTAAAGCTGATACTACCTGCTGACATCTTTGGTCTACATAAAGAGTGTCATTGTCTACAATTCCTGCTACATGTCCAATACCATCAAGCACAGACTTCTTAGCATTTATAGTAGTAATATCATAGTTTTGTGCAAAATCAAATCTTGTTTGTTGAGCAGCGGAATCAATATAAATATAGTCTATATCCCACTTATCTATCATTTTTCTTATTTGAGTTGCGTGTTGTTCTGTTGTTTTTTCTGCGTCTAGATATTCATCTAGTACATAATATTTTTGTTCGTCCCAGTCATAAGCGATTACGCAAAAAGCTGTTGGATCTTTATACCCAACATCAAGACCTGCAAAAACATCCATCTTAGATGTATCAAATTGATCTAATGCCATAGTACATTGTTCATGGTTGAAAGACCAAATCTGACCTTCATATACATTGAAGTCAGCCATGTACTCTTGAGCGAACTCATTTTCTGACATTGTTTTCTTTGCTTCTTTAATATCGTCTTCGGAAACACGAGGATTCTCGTGATATGTGGCTTTGATAGCACACCATTCTGGGAACTCATTATTGTACCCTCTGTAGTAGAATTCTGCAAAATAATTGTTTCTACCACGAGGTGTAGAGATAAAGATTGCTTTTGAATTGTCTTTATCTAGTGTAGGACGAAGCGCGACATTGAAGGCATCTCGGCCGTCTGTCAACGCCGCTTCGTCAAAAATTATTAAATCATACGATCTACCAACTACTGAGTCTACTTGGTTTATAGAACCCATTCTTATAGTAGAATTGTTACTTAGTTCTATAACTTTGTCTTTGGCATTATCTCTTAGTACTTCTAAGTCAAAGTGTTTAATTAAATTTCTTTGTAAATCAAACGATATTTGAGATAGTGAGTAGTTAGGAGACATTAGTAACACATGGCTGTCAGGTACTAGACATGTCAGCTGTCCTATAATATTAGAAATGTAAGTTTTACCCTGTCTACGTGAGACAGCGGCGGTTACAAATCTATACTTTGGATTATTTATTGCGTTAATAATGGCACGCTGGCTAGTATTAGGCTCGATGCCCAATAATTCCATGTACCCTGCTATTGGAAGTTTGATGAACCTAGAATTAGGGTCAAACTCCATTAAGTATTCTGATTCTACATCAGCTCGTGAAATTTCTATACTCAATGAATTGTCTCAGTTTTGTTTAATATATCGTCTTGTTCGAGTAATCTACTCTCCTTGGCTAACTTGAAAAGGTACAAGTATGCACCACAAATCTTCGCAAACTCTGCATCACTCTTAGTAATAAGTCTGCCTGCTTCCTCTTTCTCTTGAAGGGTATCAATTACAGAGTTACTAGCCATGTAGGCTTCGTCTAGCCATACTAGTTTTAAATCAATTTGTGGTATTGCCATTTTTCTTTTTCCTTTTATGCTTCTTCTTTTTTCTCTTTGCTTCAGCTACGCCCGACATAACTAAAATGTTTACCCAAGTAGAAGCTAGTTTCTTATTGTAAACGCTACCTTCTTCTACGCGGAAATTTAGCTCTCTTAGGTGCTTTCGTTTTACCGAACCTCGGGCCTATCGATTTGGGTGCTGCCGCGTATCTAAATGCTTCCATGCTGCCAGATCTTTTCGTATTAACTGTAGTTCCAGCTGCTGCATTCATATCTCTTGTGACTCCTCTTTTGAGTCTATGTTTGCGAATCTTTTGAGTAGAGTGTACTCCAGTAGGTCCGCTTAAAAATGATCCTGTTCGTGCCATTTCTATCTCCTATATATCTTAGCGTATCAAATATGAGACGCTTTCTTGTCTAAATAATTAGTCAATCTAGTTTTATTGTGAACTGTTTTTGGAAGATTCAACAGCTTTCTTATTTCTCTGCTCTCTTCAATTTTGTCGTAGGTCTTGCTTACAACTCCATCCAAGAGCTTAGATAAGTTTTTGAGGTCATTAACGAATCTCTCGTCTCGTTTCATACTAGCCCTATTTAAGGCCATAGCCTTGCTTAGCTGTTTGTTTTGTTTTCAGCTTCGATCATTTTGTCTTTAATATCGACTTGACCGTCCCAATTTTTATCTTTACCTGTAACGATATTTAAAAATTGTGTCCACTTTAATTTAATGTAGTCTAACATTGTCTCTTCCTTCTAATTGTTTATAAATTGTAGCTATTTCTTCTTCTTGCCACGTTTCTTTTTCTTTTTAGGTCTGCCGACCCTTGAACCATAAGTTCCTTTACCGTACGGCATGGTTAACTCCATCGTCCTTCAGGACACTTTGCCTGCTTGACTTTCGTCTTTATAGGCATAAAACACATGCATACCTTACAAGTCTTCCAAAATTGGTTGTACTTTGGGCATGCACGACAAATATCCAATCTTAAAACATGGATTTTTTCCATTATTTTAAGATATTGGGTAGTTTGTTCCTTCTTTGTCTTTGTAACTGTCTTTTCCTAGCTAGAAGTATCTTTTCTCTCTTAGTTAGCTCAGGAACTTCCTTAGTTTCGACTTCTTTTTGTTCTTTTTTCTTAGCCATGAATCCTCTCGTATGCTATTTTTGCATTTTTTTCATCTTCGTAACTCAGCTCCTCTCCTTTTTTATCTAGAAAAGAGTATAGCTTTCCGTTTTTGTACACACCGTCTTTAACTGCTTTAGTTTTCGGTGATTCTTTCATGTCTTTTTTGCTGTATTCCATTTCCATTATTTTTCTCCTAATGTAACTGCCACATTGTAAATATAAGTGTCGCGGCTCCTACTATTATAGCGCCTGCACAACTTATTAGTATCATCTCAATTCTTTTTATGTTGCTATCCATTTCGTCAAATCGGTTGAATGCAGTTTTCCATCTTTCTGCGCATACAGCCTCATGCTGAGCTAAATCGCTTGCTACTTTATCTGCATCCATTGTGGTTATCCTTAATAAACTTTGAAATTTATATTTCGTTATAGCTGTAATTATAGCAAATCTCAAACTAAAAGTCAAGAATTATTTTTTGGTATGTTAGTCATGACAAAAGCAAGTAAAGCTTTCATCTTCCATATAATCTTTTGGTTTTTCTTTCGATAAGTTTAGTAGAGATATGTAGTCTGGTCTGTTATGTCTAAATTTTCTTTCTAATATTGTTTCTTTTTCAATCCACCAAGTTGCTAAATGCGGTTTTTCGTGCATTAAGTTAAGAGTTGTTTTTGTTCCTTTTAAAAAACATAAATCACAGTTGCCTGCTACAGCTTTGCCGTCTATTGTAGGAATTTTTAAATCAAAGTTTTGCTCTCTCCAAAAGTCAAGTACATCTTCATTTGTATGCTTTGCATCATACATAGGACATACATTTATATATCTCTCTGCTCTAGCTCTTGAGTCTGATACTCTTTTAGGTTCGTCATATCTAAGACCTAAACAAGAGTACCATTCTGTATACCCTAAGGATCTCATATATCTTTCTATTGGTTTTATCTTCAACTCTATAGTGCATACTCTTCTATGTAAATTAGGTAACATTTGCTGTTTGATTAACAACTCATCAAAAGGTTCTCCCTCTCTAGAAGCAGTTTCGTAAGAGACTCTTTTAGTTCTCCAAATAGGTCGAGTTTCAGAAATTTCTAATTCTAACCAGTGTATATCAACGTCCCACATCTGTTCTATTTCATGTACAAAATCAAGTGTTTCTGGTAATTCTTTTCCAGTATTTGCAAAACAAACAATTATATCTTTTGGTAGTTTTCCACCGTGTGCATTAATTATTTGTTTTAGCATAAATGCTGAAGTTCTACCACCTGAAAATGAAATGCAGGCAGGAGTAGGAATCTTATATCCTGTTATGTCTTTAGGCAGTTCTTTTGCGACAACTTTACAAAGCAGTCCCCAATATTCTTTATCATACATACTAAGGGGCCTGTCGTATCTATATTGCATAAATACTTTTCCCTTGAATTTACACTCATTCAATATAACTTCATTTTGTTTATAAGGTTGATTAGTTTCTGGATTATATAATAATTTTTTAGTTACACCTTGTTTATTTGTGTAACACCAGTCTCCGTTATCATCTTTAAATTTTTCACATCTCATTGCTATATTATACAAGATTTTAAGTTCGCTGTCAAGATTTATTTTTGTATGGTGTATATTTTAACTGGTTCGGACTTGCCTTTAACCGTAACCTCGTCTAGAAATTCGTATTCATAATTATCTAGTAAACTATGTTCAGATATGATTAGATCAGTGTCATACTCTTTACAGCTAGATTCTAGCCTTGCAGCCAGATTAACGCTATCGCCAAGAACAGAGTAGTCAAAACGACTCGATGAACCAAAATTCCCCACGACACAAAGTCCCGTGTTGATTCCCGCTCCTGTATTAATTTGATCCAAGCCTTCTTCTCTGAGTCTTTCATTTAATTCTCCTAGTGCTAGTCTCATTTCTAAGACAGCCTTTGTGGCATTTGCAACTTGATCTTCGTCATCAAGTGGCGCTCCCCAAAATGCCATTATACAATCGCCCATATATTTGTCGATTGTTCCACCATGTTTGAGAATAATCTCAGTTTGGTTGTCTAAAAATCTATTAATGAGAGCAGTCAATCCTTGAGGATCCTTTTGATATTTTTCTGAAATTGGTGTGAATCCTCGAATATCCGAAAAAAGAAAAGTCATACGTTTGGTCGACCCACCCAATCTCAGTAACGTTGGGTCTTTTTGTAATTTTTTTACCAAGGCGGGACTAACATACGTCCCAAATTGTCGTTTAATTTCCATTTTCTCGAAATAGGTCTTCATAAAATTCCTGAAACTTTCGATACTCCAAAAAAGAACGGAGATGATTATGATTCCAGAAACGTCAAATAAATAGGAAGATTGAAACGCGTACCATGTTGCATAACAAGAACCTCCTACTACTAAAAGTAAAGTGGGTAGGCTTAAATAGACTCTACTTACAGTAAGAAGGAGGAGAAGCAAAGCTACGAATGCAGATCCTAGTTCTGCTCCTGCACTCCAGTTGGGTATTGAAGGTGCTTTTCCTTCAATTAAATTGTGTAATATATTTGCTTGTATTTCATGAGGATATTTAGCACCCGAAGCTGTAGGAACTGGATTAACCACTCCTTCTGCAGTAACTCCGAAAATAACAAATGGTGCTTGCATAGGGTTCATCATAAATTCTGAAGCTGTCTGCCTATAGAACTTTACATTTGTGTTTAGCCAAATATTTCCATTTGCATCAGTATTCATTTTATTGTATGCAGGTACTCTGACCCACTCTACCCCGTACTCACCGGTCTTTATTTGATAGCTTATATCCCCTGTTCCAAGTCGTAACATTTCTAGTGCAAAACTTGGGTATACCTCGCCTTCACTACCTACGACGAGCGGAACTCGCCTTACGACGCCGTCTAGCTCGCTCCTTGAGTTTACGATACCTTTGCCTTCGGCGCTTACCGATAATAGCGTAGTCTGTCTCAGGATTCCAGGATAATTTATCGTCCATGTTGTGGGATCACCTCCTATTTGAGCGGTGCCTACATGAGGCCCTAACTCTGTTGCTTGTGTTGATGCTGCAAAAGCTAACACTGTTGGTCTCGCGGATAAAGTCTCTGCCAATACGACATCGTTTGCTTTATTTCGCAAGTCTGGGTCAGGCATGAGTATTGTAAACCCCGGAACTCCGGTAGTTCTTTTTATCATGTCTGAGAAAAGCGTCCTAGGAAGTGGGTAACCTCCGTATGCCTCAACGATTTCTTCATCTAAATCTACGAGGACTATGTTCTGATTTTGAACTTCGGGCTGTGTTTTCATAAGCCAATCGAATGTTTGAAGTTCTAGTATTTTGAAGGGGTAGGGATTCCATATAAAGAGTCCCATTATGAGTACTAAAGAAATTAGTTTATTCATTATCTAAAATTATCCAGTTATTGTTTGTTACTGCGATCCAGCCGAGTACATTACCAGTTCTAACCAGGCGAGGGGACTCAAAAAAGTCCATCTGATATAGTACATAATTAACGACTA
>Ga0115011_10000928_pt1 | contig 21876 bp, 22 predicted proteins | sample TroAtlMetagenome_2_FD_88705 | JGI IMG/M metagenome (GOLD analysis project Ga0115011, IMG submission 88705) | Marine eukaryotic phytoplankton communities from Atlantic Ocean - Tropical Atlantic ANT8 Metagenome | ecosystem: Environmental > Aquatic > Marine > Oceanic | place: Tropical Atlantic...
AAAGCTGAATCCACTGAATTGGCTCCGCGCCATTCTCGAAGCGACGCTGAACAAAACGTCCTATCCTCTGCTCGACGACTTCAAAGCTGCCTGTCAATAGGGCCTTGGTGAACGGTTACTTTTTAGCATCCACATTAACGTGAATAGCGGTTTATTCCTGCAAGCATAATATGCTTCTTCATTGCATTGCGACCAAAGGTGCAGGCAACCACATATTCTCGACTACGCGGCTTTACAAAGGCCGTGGTTGTCACGGCCTCCAAATATAGGAGGTTACGATGAGATTAGTAACAAAATTTGAATTAGCAGCCAAAAACACATATCAGCTTCACGGCTTACATAAAGAAGCTTTTATCGAGCTAATAAAAAGCAATACACGTACTTTACAGCGCACTAATGCTTTGGCTTCACTGCAAAATATCGAAAATGAACTTGTATCAAGGGTTTTATGCCCTTGATACTATATCTTATTCAGTATCCGAGGAATCATCTGTATCTAACTCTTCGAATTTAGCCGCCATCGTAGGGTTTTTGCGCGTCAGCTTCTTGATGGTCACATCCTGTGCTTTGTCGTTAGCAAGACGTAAATTGCGATCTGTTCCTAACAAAGCATCCTTGGTTTTTTGTAGGTGGTCGATAGATTTATCAATCTCATCAATTGCAGTCTTAAACTTTCGAGAAGCAAGATCATAATTTTTGGCAAAAGCGTTTTTGAATTGGTCTAAGTCGTTTTCGAAATTTGTGATATCGATGCTCTGTGACTTAACCAGTGCAAGCTCTGTTTTATATTCCAACGACTTCATTGCCGCATTACGCAGAAGAGTGATAATAGGAATGAAAAATTGCGGCCTAATAACATACATTTTAGGATAACGATGAAACACATCTACAATCCCAGTGTTATATAACTCGCTGTCAGGCTCAAGCAGTGAAACTAGGATCGCGTATTCACAACCCTTTTCTACTCGATCTTTATCTAACTCTTTAAAGAAGTCTTCGTTCTTTTTCTTAGTGGCGGTGGTATCACTTTCATTTTTCATTTCAAACATAATTGAAACGATCTCAGTACCTGCACTATCTGAGTCACGAAAGATAAAGTCCCCTTTGCTTCCAGCTCTTGCATCATTATCTTTTTCAAAATACGCATTTGGAAATGCAGTAGCTCGAATCCGATTAAACTCCGTCTCACAGTGCTGCTCAAGAGTCTCGCCAACCATTTTAGTAGAAAGACGTGCTTTCATGTCTTTAAGGCGTTCTATCGCGTCGTCACGATCTTTAATCTGTGTTTCATACTTATCTTTGAGTGATTTTTCTGAAAGTTGCTTTTCTAACTCTGCTTGTTTTAAATTACTTTTAAGTTCATCGCGCTCTTTTTCTACAGTACTAAGAGCCTCAGAAATCGCTAGTTTTTGTGCCGCTGCACCCTCACTTTTCTTTGCCTCGGCTAATTCTAAAGCCGCCTGACTATCTCGCCTTGCTCTATCTAATTCATTAGCAAGTGCATCTCGTTCTTTTTCAACAGCTTTGAGTGCCTCGGATACAGCAAGTTTGCGAGCTACTTCCTCTGCTTCTAGCTTTGCTTCCAGCTTTTTGATTTCGGCGTCTTTAGATGCAGTAACTTCTTGCATATCGTTTCTGATATTACTTTTAGCTAATTCCACCTCTTTCAACTTATCTTTTTCCGCTAATTCAAGCCGATCATGTAATTGCTGGTCAAATTCACTATCTCGAACCTGTTTCAAAATGTCAGCATATCCAGCTTCATCAACCTTAAATGCCTTATTGCAATGTGGGCATATAATATCATGCATGCATAATTATCCTTTGTTCAATAAACAATCTTTTCCATATTGCTTAAGCTTTGCTAAAGCTGTATGTTCCCTTAATGTTTGAAGCTAAATAAACGCCATGCGAGGCTGCTGACATAAGTTCTTCAAAAACGTACTGCGGAACATCGTAATATTGATATATCCCGCCTCTAATAAATTCTAGCTCTAGAGTTTCGGTATCTGAATCGTATCCGATAGATTCGATATTACTAGATTCAACAGGTGTTCTTTCCATGCTATTACCTTTTTTTTATTCGTCAAATTCAAATGGGTTTTGGTTTCGCCATGCTGTAACCAGCTTATTATATTCTTCGTCACTTCTTTCTTTAGCCCATAGAGGAGAAACCTCTGGGTCGATACTATCAGGATACCGGCCTTTAGTTGGAAGTTTAAACCTACATCTCATTGGCAATTTTGCACTTTCCCCAGAGACAATTGCTTCCCCTGTTCGCAGTACTGGCAGACTATCAAGCAGACCAGAGAGACCGTCCGACATTGCAGACTTTACCCTACTTCGATCCGTTGCATTATTGATTCTTAAAGCAAAAAATGTTCCGCATTGAGATAATATGGTTTCATCAATTTCTGAAGGTCTTTGGCTAACAAGCATAGTTCCTAGCCCAAATTTCCGTCCTTCCTTTGCTATCCGTCTTACCATATTTTTAGCAAGTCCAGTTGAATCATTAGATAGATATCTGTGAGCTTCTTCTAGAACCAACAACAAAGGGCGGTTTTTCATTCCTTCTTGTAAGCGCCGCCCCCAAATAGAAGCTTCAAATAATATATCTAATAGAGAACCTAAAAGTAAATCGAGTCTCGCTGAAGGAATTCCCGATAGATCTAATATAGTAATAGGCTTGTCATGCCCCAGCCATGTCTTTAGCAATGCGTCTAAATCAAGCTCAACTTCATTATCTGAATTGGGTTCCCATTTATCGGGCGCTAGTAAAAAAGAATATTGCTGATCTAGAAGCCTAGACCTAAAAAGATCAAGACTTCTTTTTAATACATTATCTCCTCCTTTGTAAGGAGGATTTCCACCTGTCGCAGGAGGTTTAAATTTCACGGCAACCAGATTATCAAGATCACCATCTTCCGAAATAGAAGGGTTCTCCTTTTCTTTTTCATTCCATGTCACGGCATCTTCAAAAGAAAGATCGTACCATAATTGTTTTAGGCCAAATGGAATAGGTGTTTCAGGTGTCACTCTATTTGGATCAACCATGCTAAATTTATCATTCGCAGCATTCTTTTCCAGAAACTTTATTTTCTCTTGATAAATACGGTCAATTATAGAGTTTTTACTTTTTTCATTTACTTGCCCGCATAGAAAATCAACCAAGCGGTATGGTGATACGCACCAGTAAGGGATTAATAACTTTTTTTCATCAGCCCTAGGGTTAATAGAGAATGTTTCAGCTATATCTCCTAATGCAGAAGAATACTCTCCATGAATATCAATTAAGACGATTCGCGAGGATGGGTAAACGATATTATCCTCATTATCACAAACAATTGACCTTAGAAGACTTGATACACTTGTTGATTTACCTGAACCAGTTGAGCCTAATACTGCAGAATGTCGTGTCACAAGCTTTTCAAGATCTACACTGACATCGATACTGTCAGAACTAGAAAGCTTACCGATCACAACCTGTCCACTATATTTAAGGCCGTAAATAAGCTTTAAGTCGGTATCAGTAACAATATGAGCCTCATCATTAATGCTCGGATATTGACCAATACCACGCTCAAATTCATCCCCAATTACCTCCCCCACAAGCTCAACTTTTACCGACCTCCTTTTGGTCTGGAGCAGCTCGCTATCAACGTCAATAGATGATGATTCGCTCGTTTCTGAAATAACACCATATAAACTATTATAACCTTGTGGAATTCTGACGAAGGATCCAACTTGCCCAACCCTGTGAGTTCTGCCCCCTATAATGAGGATGCCTGAATTAAGCTGTGGAGCCAGCTCTACGATAACCGCTGACCCTGCAACAGCACTTATGCTGCCTAAATATGTAGGTTTATTCCTCTGCTTCATTCAAATCGCCCTCCGCCGCTAGAGCGAGAGTTTTCTCTCCTCCAGACTTTGCTAGAAAGTGAGTAAAGCTTTTGAAGTCACCTAATTTAAATTCATTTCCTGCCCAATACTCCTGTCTTATTCGCCCCCAGTGCTTAACAGGCTCTTCTCCCAACTTCCAAAGCGCTTTCACACCATTAATGACAGCCCCATCCGAACAATACACGCTCATGTTAGGTCTTTTAAGGGCGATGCTTACCGCGCTTTTTTCATCTTCTAACTTATTGTACTGCAACGCTATAATTGCTGAAGACGGATTTGCCGCCATACACTCTATTAGCTTTGAAGCGATATGTGCGTCAGCGAATGAAAAACCACTTGCTATAAGCAGAGAGTCTGGCTCAAGCATAAAACTTTTTAATCGATCAAACAGTGATGTAAAAGGCGCTGCTTGTGTTTGGTCATATTTGATATGAGATGGATAGACCATTTTCTCACCGTCAGAAGAAAAATCTCGAACAACATCCCCGTGGTTATTTTCCGCCCAACCTATAGAGCCGTGAAGCTTCCATAATCGGATCCAGTTAACAGGCATATCATTATTTGATATGCTTGATGGATCAAAAAAAGCTGTTTTGGCACCAACAAACCCATCAAAATAAGGGGTTTTGGCTCTTTCCATAGCCTCTTCAAAAAGCAAATCATAATTTGTAGTAAAGATCTCAACTGGCTCTTTTCTGGTGATTCCGTTGATCCAAGAAATCAGGTCGGAATAAGGATTTTCTTCATCAGGCAAATCGACATCAACAATGTCTTTAATGGAAGCGCAAATCGACTTTGAAAGCTTCTTATATCCAATAGCATCTAAACCACAGACTTCAGTCAAACCAATAACTTCTGACAGACCTCTTACCCTAGATAGAACCAATTCAATATTTGAGCTGTCAATTTGCTCTTCTAAACTCTTGTAAGCTGCACTTTCTTTGCCTATTAGGCTATCACGCACCTTTTTAGTAAGACCTTCAATGTTTGGAATTAATGGCTTATATTCATCGACAGTCCCAACATTGATACTTACTGGGGCGCCAGCCCCTACTAATAGTCCAACCTTCTTTCTACCATTCGTAATTATCTGGCGAAAATCAAACATGTATTGGTCGGGATTATGAACAGTTGTATCCATTTTTATTCCTATTCCTTATATCCATATTAATAATAAGACCTTATAGGCCTCACTCCCTCAAGCAACGCGACTCTTCTTAAAGTTTTCAGCTTGCTCAAAAATTTCTTTATACACTTCATCGCGATCTATCGGTGGGTATCCCCACTCATCAAGCAAAATAATCAGGTCAAAATGCAATTCTGCTTTTATGTCTGCGCGCTTGTTCCAATCGGTATATTTAGCTTTATCATCAATAACTTTTTTTACTTCCTTAGCTAATTCAAGCAACTTATCCTCAGGATATGTGAAGTCATACTTATGAGCGAGAGAGAGTAGAATGTCGTAAAACGCTTTTTCCTCGAAATCTATGCCCATCTCTCCGAATGATGCCATCTCATCACGCAACTCGTTATATAGGTTAATGATTTCATCAGAAAAATCGTTAATCACCTCTGAACGAAGTACATCCTTTTCATCACGTTCGTTGTATTTCTCAACTAACACGTTCATCTTTTTAGAAAAGTCTACACCTTTCACTTTGTTGGTCTTTTTGAACTCACCAATCGCTTTGGCTAGCATTTGCTGTAACAATTGAAGTTTTGTATTTGGTTGTTTGATGACCTCTAATTTTGCTAGGTAATCTTCATCAAAAATATCAATTTCGCCGTCAGTGTTGTCACCAAGTTTAAAGATTTCTTCAACGCCATCGCTGATCAGAGCATCTTTAACTAAATCACGAACTTTCCTATTCATTTGCTCAACGTCTGGCGCACCGCCAGTGGTGATTTTGAACACAATGGTACGAACTGCTAAGTAGTAGTGAATTTTGTCTTTGTGGGCTTGAGTAAGCTCACTACTACCCACACAAATATCATATGCAGACTTCAAGCGCTTCGCTAAGTCCATAAAGGTTTTTTCAAACTTTGGCGTTCGCAGTGCATAATCCGCAGAAGCATTTAAGCAGTGTAATTGCTCAAGTGGAGTTCCAATAAAGTACGGTTTTGTATCAAATTTATGAAACAAGCCACCTAACAAACTAAGGTGGTCTTTCACCAATATTACAGACTGTTTGATGTCTTCCATGTCTTGCTTTTGTCCGCCAGTATATTGAGAAAGCGCAAGATTCATTTGCTTTTTAATGCCAATGTAATCAACGACTAAACCGTTCTCTTTGCCCTCGAACTTGCGGTTCACCCTTGAAATTGTTTGGATCAGATTATGTTTCTGTAGCGGCTTATCAATGTATATAGTGTCTAGAAATGGCACATCAAAGCCCGTTAGCCACATATCAACCACTATGGCTATTTTGAAGTTAGACTTTTCGTTTTTAAATTGTCGATCAAGCTCTTTACGGTATTCTTTATTACCAACCTTGTCCCAAAGGGCTTTTTCATCGTCTTTGTTACGGGTCATAATCATTTTGAGCCGTTCCATAGGCTTCACTTTTTTCTTATCATTTTCAGATAAGGTTGCCCCTTCTTCACATACTTTTACTTCGTCCCACTCAGGACGAAGGGCAATCAGCTCTTTATAAAATTGGTAAGCTATTTCACGGCTACTACAAACAAACATTGCTTTGCCTTTTTGAGTCGTGCCTTCTTCAACTCGGTTCTCGTAATGTTCAACAAAGTCTTTTGCTATTGCTTTTATACGATCAGGATCACCCAGTATGGTAGACATACTCGCCATTGTCTTTTTACTTTTATCTATCTGGTATTCGTTAGTGCCAGCCTCTTCACATTCTTTATAATACTTTTCGACTTCATCAAGCTGGCGACCATCAAGTAACACTTTTGCTGCTCGACCTTCATAAACTATACGAACGGTAATTTCGTCAAATACCGATTCAGTCATGGTGTAGCTATCAACTACAGCACCAAACACATCCAGCGTTGCGTCAATGGGTGTGCCCGTAAAGCCAACATACGTGGCATTTGGCAAAGAGTCGTGCAGGTATTTAGCGAAGCCGTATGTCTTTTTCACACCATCTTCTGTAACAGTAATTTTTTGTTCTAAATTGGTTTGACTACGGTGTGCTTCATCCGAAATACAAATGACATTCGTTCTGTCGGTAAGTAGCGCCAGATCTTCGGTGAATTTATGAATGGTTGTAAGAAATACACCACCACTTTTGCGCCCCTGAAGGTGCTCACGAAGCTCGCTTCGACTTTCTACGCTAATAATATTTTGATCACCCACATAGGCTTTAGCGTTAGTAAACTGACCTGCAAGCTGATCATCTAAATCAGTGCGGTCTGTAATTAAGACGATCGTTGGGCTACCTAAATCAACATCTTTCATTAACAGCCGAGTTAAGAACAACATTGTGTAGCTTTTGCCACACCCTGTTGCCCCAAAATACGTACCACCTTTACCGTCACCACCAACCAGTTTGCCTTGCTCATCAAAGCACTTCATATGTAGTTTAATATTGGCAAACAGCTTTGTAGCTGCGTAATACTGGGGGTAACGACAAACGATCTTTTCTTGTTTACTTGAGGTGTCTGGTACATAGACAAAATGCCGAACAACATCGGTTAAACGTTTTTTATTAAACAAACCACTGATCATTGTGAAAAGTGAATCTATGCCGTTCTTATCGAGTTTTTCCTCACCCGTAATTTTGCGCCAAGAATAATAAAACTCATACGGTGCAAAATACGACCCCATTTTGCTGTTCACACCATCACTGATTATGCATAGTGCGTTGTATTTAAATAGCTCTGGAATATCTCGGTCATAACGAGTGGTAAGCTGCTTATACGCATTATAGATAGTCGCTTCTTCACGAATGGCACTCTTAAATTCAAACACAACAAGAGGTAAGCCATTGATGTAAAGAATCCCGTCAGGGATACGCAGCTCATAGCCTTGTATCTCCATTTGATTAACGATGCGATAAATATTACTTTCTTGCTTTTGCAAGTAATTCAAACTTGGTTCAGCGACTTCAAGCTCATCATTAACTTCTGACTTAAGATCTGAAACAACACTTTCAAAGTCAATTAACTGAATGTACAAATCTTTTTGGCTGGCATCTTCACGTTTAAGCAAAAAGCCATCAGAGACAAACTTCATAATGGCTTTATTTGTATCGTAGAGATCCGAAGCAGGGAGATATTCAAGCTTATGGATGATTTGCTCTATCTCATAGGCTGTAATGCCTTCCTCTTGATAACGTTTGGTTAAAAATTCACGAAGATCGGACTTAATCAACACATCTTCAGGTGCTCGCTCTATTGCCTCACCACAAGTATGTGGGTAGCCTTCTTTCCCTAACAGTTCAATAATGGCTTGTTCTAGCCTTTCTTCTGTGAATTTCATTATCCCTTAACTTCCTTGAGAACACCTTGAATCATTAATGGGCATATTGGTTTGGTTAGCTCACTTAGTGATTTTAGAGTTTTTTTCTTCATATCAAGGACTTGATAGAATTTAACTATACTCCTTTGCTTTTCTAAACTAGGTATCGGAATAGAAATGTCTAAGAACCTTTGCAAATCTAAGCTCGCTCTAACACTACAATCGCTCAGAAACCAACCATATCTATTAAACTCAGGGCGATGAAACCACATCATCAGAAATTCAGGTAACAATAAATCTTCATCCCTAATTTCGAATGTTGAATATGCAGGAGATATGATTGATGGAGTATCATTTTCATACAAAGCAACTCTTATAGTCTCATCCCTACCAACTTGCATGGGGCTATATGCAAACTGGCCTTTTTTAATAATTTTATACTTGGTTAGGTCTGTGTTTTTTGTATTAGCGACAGAAGGCATGAATTCTTTTTTAACATTCATACCCATGACCTTACTATATTCACCAATGGAATTTCGCTCATCCAATATATTTACAAACCGGCGAATAGGGTTTTCCTTAGAAATTGTTCCTTTCAAACTTTCCACAGCAAAATTACAAATTCGATTTAATTCAGATACACTATCTTCATAATCAAACTTTTTACTTCGAACAATTTGCGATATCGCAACATATTTTTTCTGGGTGTTAATGTCAGGAACAGGAATACGAATATTTGAAAAAACTTCCCAATCTAGACTTGCTCGCACACTGCTGTCACTCAGAAACCATCCCAACCGATCTGATTCCTCACGGCTAAACCATGTCATCAAGTACTCTGGAAGTAGTTTATTCTGGTCTTTAATTTCAAAAACAAAATAAGCCGGTGAAACAAGCGCAGGATCTGTCTCTTGGTAAAGTGCTACTCGTATCGTTTCGTCTCTTCCTGCTTGCATAGCGCTATATAAGAACTGCCCCTTTCTAATTATTTTATATTTAGACGTATCTGTTTGACTAACATTCGCCAAAGAAGGAATGAATTCCTTATGTATATTCATCCCTCTGAGTTTACTAATCTCACCAGAAGAGTTGCGATTATCCAACAACTGAATAAATCTACCTATTGGTTTATAGGTCGAGTTCATAGCCAATCCCTTTAAATGCTTGTATTAACGCCTCTTTTGTAGCTTCCTCATGTGTAACAAGTGATTCAAATTTGATTTTTAATCGATTAATTTCTCGGTCAAAATCAATACTTTCATCTCTGTCAACAAATTCAATATAGTTACTTGGCACTAAAGAAAAATCATTCTCTTCTATTTCATTTAATGAAACGGATCTGCACAACTCAGGAACATCTTGATAGCAAGCAGCTGAATTAGTAGTTTGCCAACTATGAAAAATTCCAGAGACTTTAGCCAATTCTTCGTCAGTAAGTCGTATATATTTTTTTTCAAACTCAGAACCGAATCTCCTTAGATCCATGAACAATACTTCTGCTTCTCTATCTCTAAATTCGCGATTTAACTCACTGCAATATCTTGATTTTTTATTTTTGTTTAGAATCCATAGCGTGACACTAATATCTGTTGTATAAAACATATCTCTAGGCAAGGTTATAATAGCTTCAACAATATGATTCTTAATCATTTGTTTACGTATCTTATATTCTTCGCCACCACCAGAGGTTGCTCCATTCGCAAGAATAAACGCAGCAATACCGTTTTCAGACAATTTTGAGATCATATGTAAAATCCAACCGTAATTGGCGTTACTTGTTGGAGGAGTTTCAAAACCGTCCCAACGATGGTCATCAACTAATTCATCTGAAGCACGCCAATCTTTTTGGTTAAATGGAGGATTAGCCATAATGAAATCAGCTTTTAATAAAGGGTGCTGGTCACTTGAAAAAGTATCTTTTGCAGTGCTACCCAAATTAGCAGCTATGCCACGAATTGCTAAATTCATTTTTGCCAGCTTATAAGTTGTTTGGGTGTATTCTTGCCCATAAACTGATATATCTTTTTTGTTGCCTTTGTGGTTTTCAATAAATTTCATTGATTGAACAAACATTCCACCCGAACCACAACATGGGTCATAGATTTTGCCTTTGTATGGCTCAATTAGTTCTGCGATAAGGTTAACGATGCTCTTTGGAGTGTAGAATTCACCTTTGCCTTTGCCCTCAGCAATCGCAAACTTAGCTAGAAAATATTCGTAGACACGACCAACTATATCTTGTTGATGGTTAGCAAGTGTGTCGATATTGTTAATTACATCAATCAAAGCAGAAAGTTTGCTGACATCTAGCCCCAAACGAGAAAAATAGTTATCTGGAAGTGCGCCTTGCAGTGCCTTGTTTGTTTTCTCGATAGTACTCAATGCAGTATCAATTTTAAGCGCAATGTCTTCTTGTTTGGCATTTTTCTGAACATAACTCCAACGGCTCTTTTCAGGTAAATAAAATACGTTCTCTTTTGTGTATGCCTGCACCAAATCTACATATTTTTCTTGGCCGCGCTCAATTAGCTGTTGCTTGTGCTGCTCGAACGTATCACTGATAAACTTAAGGAAAATCAGACTTAATACAATATGTTTGTATTCAGACGATTCAACACTACCACGCAGTTTATTGGCGCCATCCCATAATGTTTCTTCTAAACTTTTTTGCTTTTTATTCGCTACTGTTTTTGTCGCCATTAGTGTCGCTTCCTAAGATTCTTACTTTCTTCGATCCACTGAAGGATATCTTCTTTCTTAAATCGCCAACTGCCACCCACTTTAAATCCGGGCAACTTGCCCTCTGCGGCCAGTCGATACGCGGTTTTCTCTGCCAACTTGAGATAGTCAGCCACCTCTTTCAAGGTCATAATTTCATCGGACATAGTTTTACCTACCATGAGACTATAGGTGAGAATATGAGAAAATCGGGGAATGAGCAAGGTAAAGCTGATACTTAGGGTTAGTTTTATACACTAGATTGCAATCGTCTAAATCTATAACGTGATCAGTCCAAATCAAGTTTTCTACGGTTCTTGCGGGCTCTATTGATAGCTTGCCCGTCTTTATCTTGTTTTGGCTTGTCTTGGCCTTTGTCTAGCGTTGAATCCTCAAAGACTTGGCGTAATTTATCGTGTTTTTGTTCAGCTCGTTGCTCGACACGGATTTGCTGTATGGTTTTGGCCAGTTGTCTGCGTTCTTCTAGGTGGCGCTCTTTGTTCTGGCGTATTTGCTTTTGCAACTCAGCGCGTTCGCGGTTGTGTTCGAATATCATTTTATGGCGCGCCTCTGAATGCACAGCTTTTACGGCATTGAGTTCTTTACGACCAATAAGGCGCAATCGCTCGGCTTTGCCCGTTACTTTGTCAAAAAAGCCCATTACGCCTTTTCTGAAACGACTACGCACTGTTTGCATTGTCGCTTTGCGCTTTAAGCTATGCTGTTCTTGCAGCTCGCGCCGCTCTTGGCGCTGCTTCTTTATTAACGCAGCTCTCTTATCTTCATAAGGCCGCATCTGCGCCTTATGCTGATTTTTCAGTGAGTTTACCTTGCCCAGCATTTCTTTGGTGTAGATGTTGCGAATACGCACATTGGTAAGCGCGATAGATGGCAGATCTTCGGGTGAGCCCAAGCGTGTTTTCAGTTCTTTGGTTTTAATGCCACCATGGCGGGAAAGCGAATAGACTTTCTCGGTATGATCAACTACCACAAAGCCCCGCTTGTCGCCCCTTGCGAGAAACAAGCCAGAATCTTTCAAAGCCTGTTTAAAGCTTTCGCTATTATCTGAGCTTTGCCACGCTTTCTGGATTAGTGATTTAATCTCTTTTGGATCAACACCGTGGCGTTTGAGCTTTTGCCATTCGCTGTTGGCAAGCTGAAATGCGTCGCGCTCAGCTTTGTTTTGTAAACCTTGGGGCATTGCCCAGCCGTTATCCAAATAAAGCTCGCGGCTTATTTCTGTACATTTATTTTTGAAATGAGACATGTTGATTGCACGCATGTTGTCTACATCTATGCGTGACCAAACCACATGGCAGTGCCGCCGTCCCTCTTTCTCATGGAACACCACGACACGTGGCTGATCCGTGAGCCCAAGCTTTTGCTCAAGCTTGGCAAAGGCGGCATCAAACTGGCCTTGTTTCACATCCGCATCCTGCGGTGGATTAAATGACACAGAAAACAAAGGCTGCTGGCATTGCGTGCCTTTAGAGACCGCATCGATCTCTAATAAGGCCGCATGTAAAGACTGGCCAGCTAGCCCTCGTATTTCATGTAACGTGACATGATCATTGTCTTGTGTGTTCGCAAGGTGGTTAGCCAGATTTCTGGCTCCACTACGTTGCGAGGCCTTAATGATCATTCCGTTGCATTCCACTGTCAGGATAAAGCGGCGCAGAGTCATCCTCTGCGTATCCTAGCGCCTTCATGACAGACTCACGGATCAGTGTCAGATCTTCCAGCGCCCGCTGGAGCTCTGGCACTTCTATTGAGCCGTGCACATTGAGCTGGCGTGCGATTTGGTTAAGGTTGTTACCAATCTTACCTACAGAGCCCAGAAGTTTCGCCAGCTCAGCTTTATCGCGCACAGGTCGTTTTGCGCGACGCGGAGGAGGAATATCAAAAATGGCATACTTGCAATAGCTCCCCATGGAGATGCCTGCATCTTCAGAGCGCTGCTCCAGTTCTTGACGTTCGTTAAAACTGAGCCGCAGAGAAAACGGTGCCTGCCGTTTTTTCTTGGGAGTTGGTGCCTCGCCATTTTTTGTAAGGATGAGATGATTGGGATCGCTTGCCGCATTGAAAATGCCGGACAAGTTATCAGGTGACAAATTGCTATTGCCGGCTAAATTGTTGAATTCGTTTTTCATGGATTTCCCCTCCGCTATTTACGATGGGGATGCAACGGGGGTTATGTAATACAACCCCTTGCCCAGACCGTGTGGTACTACCACACACATCTGGCGTAATCGGTAACTTCAAGTTTATGGCAAATTCCTTACCATTCCGTTAACGCTAACCAATCGGGTTATACAAACTTAGCCCTGCACTTAAAGGTAAAAAACACCCGTAAAAATTGCATCCCAAAATTAAGTTAGGGACATCCTATAAAGTATTAAAGGGGTACGTAAATAGCTGAGCAGCAAGTAATTTTAATCAGCAATGACAGGTCAAGACAAGCCCAGACGGTACGTTAAAAATAATTTTCAGAATAAGTATTCAGGCTGTATGAATTTCAAATAATTGCGGCATAAGAATATGCAGAACAACCTATAGTTAAGCGTTTTTTAACCAAAATATGATCTAATAGACATGTTGCAGTAGCCCGACTTTACAGGGGTGATATACCCCAAGTCAGGCTGCTTTTTGTAATCGGGGATGCAACAGGGGGAGTGTTTACTTTTAGGGTTGACACTTCCCTCATTGCATCTTCATTTATTACTCTATCACAGGAAGATTTAACAAAGGTTTAAGTTGTTAAATCGAGTGGCTAACAAGAAAAGGAGTAATACCATGTCACAACGTGTTTCTGACGAAGAACTGAAAAAAGCTTATGAGGTTGCGGCTAAAGTTGTCGCTATTCATGGCGAAACCTACTTGCCTATTTTTGAACGATTAGAACGTGAATACGAAGCCAGAATGCAAACTAAGAAAGCTTTGGCACGCGCGCAAGCCGTTGCCGAAAATGTGAGCATCTAAACTTACCCAAAGGCGAGTTTCTCGCTTGACGGTTTTTCATTGACTTAATCGGTCATGATCTTTACTTGTAACTCAAAATCGCTGGGATACTAAAACAGACAAAAAACGGGATACATTTTAAAGTATCACTTAAGGGTTAAACACCAAGGCATTGAAATTGCTAATAAAACCAATTTCACACTTGCCACATAGGCAGACACCGTGTCCGCCATTTCCCTTAACAATATTTTAAATAATTATCCGGTAACATATTGTATAAGCACGATTTTGCTTTTTACTAAGCAGTGCTCCGTCTGTTGCATCCCCGATTTGAGTTACATTTTGGGATACAAATTGGGATACATGGACGATGACCGATTACTTGATGCAAAGAAATGGCGTGTATTATTACCGCCGCAGAGTGCCAGAATATGTGGCACATTTTGACCCTAGAAAATTTGTGCGCAGCTCGCTTCAAACGCGAGATCGCCGCGAGGCTATGCGCAAAGCAATGATTCACAATGATTTTATTGAAGAATACTGGCGCAGCCTAGTGCTTCAGCATGGCGAAGTCAGCCCTAAAACTGACTATAAGCTTGCTGTAAAACGCGCAAGAACCTTTAACCTGAATTACCGCAGCGCCGTTGAAATCAGCGAAGCGCCCATTGATCGCATTGTTGGGCGCATTACCCATATAAGCAAAGAATTAGATAGCACCGACACGGTTAAAGCAGTGCTTGGCGGTATCGACAAACCCAATGTTTTGCTTAAAGACTGTTTAAAGCAATATTGGGAAATCACAAAAATTCGACTGGTTAACAAATCATCCAACCAAATTAGAAAATGGCGTAATCCCAGACAAGCTGGTTTTATGTTTTTTATTGATGTTCTCGGTAAAGACAAAGCAGTACAGGATTTACAGCGTTCTGACATTCTTAAATTCCATACGGCATTGAGAGACCGCATTGCCAAACGGGAAATATTGGCCAATACGGCCAATAAGAACCTTGGCTATGTGAAAGACATACTTGCGACAATTGCCCTAGATAATGAAATAGATATAAATTTTCGCCGCCTCTTTGAAGAGCTTAAATTTAAAATGGATAAAAATTCGCGTCAGCCTTTTGAGGCCAGTTATGTTCAAAATATTTTGCTCAAGGGCGATGCTCTTGCTGGGCTTAATGATGAAGCGAGAATGCTGATATTCGCGATGAGCGACACAGGCGCGCGCGAATCAGAGCTGATTGGGCTGCGCAAAGAGGATATTATCCTTACTGGAGAAATTCCGTTCATTTGGATTCAGCCTTATGAAGGGCATGCATTGAAAACACCACATTCTGATCGCAAGATCCCGCTTGTCGGTGCATCTTTGCATGCGTTCCAAAAACAGCCACATGGCTTTCACCGCTACAGCAACTCAGATACTGCATCCACAGCGATTAACAAATATCTACGTGAGAACGAATTACGGCCAACGCCGAAACAAACACTTTATTCACTGCGGCACACCTTCAAAGACCGCTTGCGCGATATTGGTGCGCCAGAAGAAGTGATTGATGAATTAATGGGGCATAAAAGCCGTGGCCCGAAATATGGCCGTGGGCATTTGTTAGAAAAGAAGCATGAATGGTTAGAGAGGATTGCTTTTGAAGTAAATTAGCTTAGCCGACAGATGTCTTATTTAGTTCTTCAATAACCAACTGGAGGTATGTTGTCACCCGATCAACATAAAAACTAAGTACATTCTGGCTATTGTTATCGAAGGTATTCAGTAACTGCTCGTATTGTTTTCGCGTCATCTTAAAATCAAAATGCTTTTCACCATGTTTTTTATGCGCCAACCAGACCGATGTGCTAACGACTTGGGGCAAGGCTAGATTGAAACAGCGGTCAACTTCAGGATAAGTGAGTAATTCACTTTCAAGATCCTTCAAGAACGCTCTGGTAAATTGCTCATTAAGCTGGACGCGGAACCGTCCTAAGTCACAGGTACTTGAATGACCAGTTTGTTGTTTATGCAGGGCAAGGCAGCGATAACATTCAGTGCGTCCACATTCACAGTTATCTAAGTTTTCGTCAGAAAAACTTTCACCACACCCAGAACAAATCGCTCTCATTTTCGTAGTCCACAAAACCTATTTAATTGAAAGTATAACGGGACTCATAAAAAAGACTCAATAGCGCTTATATGGCTTCTTCATACAGTGAAAAAATAAGCAGCATACACAACACCATATTGCATTTAGCTTCGAATATCATTGACTCTAGCTTGTTACGTTTATCTTCATCGACTTGCGATAGCATTTTTTCATGCATCTGTGCGTGAGTAATGCCAGTTGCATTACTCTCATGAATCGTCTGCGACATCATGACCGTTAGCACCAAAGAATACAGCTTACAAAACGCATAATGCCTTGGGTATTGCGCTTCGCGAATACCATAGTTTTTCTCAGACAACCGGATCAGTAAATTCAAGATACGGTAACGGAAAAAATGGTGGGTTGCTGTTTTCTCCTGACCTTGCTGGCCATTTACAGTGATTGTCCCCGTATCTCTGTAATTCTTAAAATCTTCATAGCTTATTTCTGAGCCATACTGGCTTAGGATTCCACCTGATTTCTCTTTCAATAAATCCAGTATTTGATTAAACACAGCGACATCTCCGAACTTAGTGAGGAAGTCGCCCATTTTATTGTTACTGGTTGGAAAGTGGCCATCTAATAGCCAAACAACGCGTTCACCTATATCGGTAAATATTTTTTGCACGGATTGGCGTGATAGGCCAACTTGATCAGCGCATTTTTGAGCACTCATACCCATTGTGTATCCGGCAACCACTTTAAAGACCGTTGCTTGCGGGATTTTTGACGCTTCATAAAACGGCTTCTTTTTATATCGCCTGACCATATTCCCGCTCTCAAAACTTCACTTAAAAAGCCTAGATCATACCTGAATTTACAAACGGGGCAATTTGCTTGGCAAGCTTCGGCGAAGCGCTGGCATGCTGTCACCGCTTGGTTATTATCGTCTTAGCTTTGCAAAGCCTTCAAAAATTATTTTAACCAGTTAGCTCCTGACACTTCAGGGGCATGGAGGCTTATATGATCCGTAGAGAAGATCTATCCAAAATTCTAAAACCTGTCAGTTGGGCAGTGTTTTGGGGCTTATCAGCCAGCGCTTGTGTTTATCACCGCGCTGAGCTGCCAATACTTGCTGAACTAACAGCCGCTTTTTGTGCTTATCGTTGCTGGAAGAACATTACCGAAGCATGGCCACTATGGCTACATGGCCGTTATCAGTACCTACTTTTAAAAGCGGCGGAAACGCCGTCTGAAAAATTTGGTAAAGCTGGCTTTGCCAGTGAAAAAGACATCGAAACGGCTGGCCTGTTTAATCCTAATAATGGCGTACCTATTGGCCGCTTTAATGGTCGTCCGATGTTTTATTCCTTTACCCATGCCTTATGCGTAGCGCCTGCTGGCTCAGGCAAGTCTATTTCAATTGCTTTGCCGTCAAAGCTCCACGGTTATCGTGTAAGCGATGAGAAAGGCAACAGCGAGGCGGCCTCGGTAGTTGTTACTGACATTAAAGGCGAGATTGCCGCGATGACTGCGCGAATGAGTGAGGCGCAGCATACACACAAAGTGTTTTACCTCAATCCAGATCAGCTATTTGGCTTTCCTAATAGCTGCTTTAACCCACTGCAAATGGTGATTGATGATATGGCGTACCCGCCAATGAATCAAAACGCCTTAGCAGACGCGCAAGAGTTAGTGCACCAGCTTTTACCTGAGCCTGCTGAAGGCGATAAGAACAAGTTCTTTCGTAGTGGTTCTCGCAATATGATTTTGACCGCCATGCTATTTCTGGCGGCTGAAAATCCAGCGTGCTGCACCTTGCCTGAATTGTTTCGCACTGTCAGTAGCGCCAAGCGTTTAAAAGAGCTGCTTGAAGAAGCTGCAAAATCAACGGCTTTATCCGGTGATATTGCGCTGCTTGCCTCTGGTCTGCTGGATGCAGAAGAAGATTACTTTGCTGATTTTCTAACGGGTGCATTGCAGGTGCTTATGCCGTTTAGCCCTTCTACACCGCTGGCGCAGTCAGTGAGTAAAAGTGACTTTACCTTTGAAGCGCTAAAACAGGAAAAAACAAGCGTATACATTATGTCGCGCTACGACCGCCGCGCAGCCTATGCGCCATGGATTGGCCTTGTCACTAAGGCGGCAATCAAGTCATTGATCCGCACTGAAGGCAATGTGCCTGTGCATTTCTTACTGGATGAGGCAACGAACATTCCATTGCCTGGTCTTGCTAATGACTTAACCGCCTTACGCGGTTATGGGTTGCGCTGCCAGTTTATCTGTCAGGCAAAAAGTGAAGTGTCACGCATCTACGGTAAGGAAGCGACACAGACCTTTTACTCGCAAACTGATCTCAAGCAATTTTTTGGTGTTTCATCGCTTGAAGAAGCAAAAGAAATATCAGACATGCTGGGCAACCACACCATTAAAACCCATAGTTTTGGTACGTCGGCAACCAGCCCTGACGCAGATCTAAAAGACTCAATTGCTGAAACGACCCGCGCCTTAATGCGACCAGAAGAAGTGCTGCGAATGCCCAATACCGATCAAATCATTTTGGTCGGTGGCGTAGCGCCAATATACGCAGAGCGGCTGCCATACAACCTAGTGAAGTCTTGGCATGCCGCGCTGGATGAAAACCCGCTAGAGGGTGGAAAACTGCCCCCTAATACGCAAATGAATATTCGCTACAAGGAGGTGCACTAATGCAAAAACTGACTGTGCGCTTTCGTAAGAAAAAGCGCTACCGATTTTCGCTGTCGTGGTTTTTGGGCTCGATTTTGAAGCTGCTGCTTTGGATATGGGCGCTCAGAGTGACCGTTATACCCAGCATTTTTATTTACCTGCTGTACCAGTGCAGCACTTAACAGACATAAAGGAGAACAACCATGTTTAACGTATTACTCGAAAAATGTGCAGATTGGCTACTACCCATCATTGGCGGCTGCCTTGTGTGGTATAGCGTGCATTATTTTGCATTAACGCCGCGCATTATCACTATTGATAGCAAACGTTACTACGTGCAGGACAGCTCACTGCCAAATCAAGTAAACAACTGTCTGCGCGAGCGTTTAGGGCGGCAAGTATTACAAACCGGATTAATGGAAGCGGCTTTATACACCGCAACCCTGAAACATTTGGCAGAGCCATATCAAGACGTTTTAGCCAATGCCTATGTAGCTTTGGATGAAACTTGCGGCGTGAGCTACGCAAGGCGCAAAGCGCTAGAGAAAAAGCGTAGCGAGGCTGAAGCAATCAACACCATTAAAAATGTGACTGAAAAAATTAAATTCTGGCGCAAACTACTAACGGGGAAATAACACCATGCAAAAAATAATTTATAGCAAAGACGACATTATTGTAAGCACAGCGCTGTTTAAAACAGCGCGCCGCACCTATCGCATAAGCGATATTGAAAAAATCGCCATCAAGCGGCCACTGCTTTGGTTCTCTCTGCCCATAGCGCTTGGTAGCTTTGCGTTACTCAGTAACTTTCAAAGCTACCTCTATGTTCATGAGCGCTGGTTTTGTATGGCAGGTTTTATTCTACTGCCTTTAATTGGCTGGTTTATCGCGACCTTAAATGTGACATCCAGAGCTTACACCAATGACTTAGCAGCGATTGGCTGGATGCCGACATTATCAGCGGCCAGAAATGCGCTGGATACGGTTATTTTTAAAACGAATGACAGGGCTGATGTTGTCAGCCATGAAGACTAAAGGGGGAATAATCATGGTCAGAGAATATTTATCAACTAAAGATCTATGCCAGCGTTTTCGTTGCTCATCACGCACTATTTTTCGGCGCATGACACGCGAAGAAAACCCTTTCCCGCAACCGCTTATCAGGCAAGCAGGCAGCTTTAACCTATGGTGCGCGGATGATGTGACAGAATGGGAAGCGCTTGAAATAGAACGATCCGAGAATAGCCGCTGGGGCGGCATTAACGCCAGCCCACCAGTGCAAGCAAAAACACCAGTTCGAAGCTGGCATTAAAACCACATGACAAAATGGGCGCTGCAATAGCGCCCATTTTTTTACGCTCTCTTTTTCGCAGTAAAAGCTAAAACGTTATCTTGTTCAGGAATTGGATTTTCTGGCTTGTCATCAACGAGCTTAAATAGCTTCTCACACCACGCCTCATAAGCTTCGGCTTGTTCTGCCAAATAATCATAACGATCATAAACCCGTGCCACCTGACTACCCACTGCATGGCCAAGCATGACTTCGGCCACATGAAAGCTGGTGATCGTCGAAAAGCGTGAGCGCGCGGTACGGCGCAGGTCATGCATTGAGAAATGCGCCATTTCATAGCCCTCATAACGGCGTAGGTGCTGCATAATGTTATATGGCAGCGCCAATGGCGCACGAATGCCCATAACATCGTCTGAGCCATCATTGGTAAAGGCATACTGGCTATCAGGGCTCAGTGCAAAAGCTTGCGTTAAATAGGCTGCGATAGATGGTGTAATTGGCCGTAATAACGGCTTGCCACTTTTCTTACCAAGCTTGTGATTTTCTGGCGGGATCGTCCAGATCCCCGCTTTAAAATCAAAATGCTGTTTTTCGGCCTGCCGCAGCTCACCATTGCGGCAACCATAAATAAGGCAGAGTTTTACAAATAGTTTATTCTTTGGCGTGATACGAGAATTATTGACCGCCAGCCAAAGCATTTTGATTTCTTCATCATCCAGAACGCGATCGGTAGAGCGTTTCTGGATTTGTAAATCTTCTTTAGCGTAGATCTCAGACAGTGGATTAACTGGCACCAGTTTGCGTTTCATCGCGAATTTATAAAGCTGTTTAGCATTCACCAAAATACGCTCAGAGATGGCAGGCTTGATTTTAGCGAGGGTTTCTAAGATTTCCAGCCATGCGTGTAATGTGATTTTCTCGGCTGGCAATTTACCTAGCTTTGGAAACACATGAATTTCAAAGCTGCGCTTGATTTCTGTGTGGCCTTTTTTGTTATGAATGCAATATGCCTCATACCATAAATCAAAAAGCCCTGTAAGCGATTCAGCGGCAATAATGGCTTGCTTCTCAAGCAAGCGCACCACTTTGGGATCATGTCCTTGCTCAAGCTGTTTTTTAAGGCGCTGCGCTTCTGTTCTGGCCTCCTTTAAGCTCATCAGTGGGTATGAACCTAAATCTACGCGGCCAGCTTTACCAAAATACTGGTAACGCAGCGTGTAGGTAATTTTGCCTTTTGGAGACAACCTAGCGCTCAGACCGTCACGATCTGTTTTCTCTGCGGCTTTGTCTCTCAGTTTTCTATTGTTGGCTTTTAGCCATGTTTCAGTCAGTGCCACCTTTCAGTCCTTAGCCCGCTTTGCGGATCTGTTTGTACAAATTTTTTAAGGAAGGTTTGTACAACGAAATTTGTACGAGAATTTGTACAAATTTCTTCTGACTGAGGATGACACAGACTGTCTTGAGATGGTGATAGGACAACCAAAGACGCGTTATAACATTTTGTTTTTAATAGAAAATGTGTCTTTTGTTGTCTTAACTTGGCTTAGGTAACTTTATTCGGGTTAGTTACACTGGCGCCGCTAAAAATATTGTAAGCCGTGCTTTCATCGGTACTATTAACCGCTTGTTGGAACAAGGTGGTGTTAATTCGATTTGCGGTATCGATAGTATTGGCTTTTGAATACAACACGGCTGAATCGAAGTCCCAATCGCCTATATAACCACGGGAGCCTGCTAATAAACGATAACTGTAGTCATCGACTTCGATATTTCGTGGGCCTGTATCAATGGGACGATAGCGACGAACTGTTACGTCCTCA
>Ga0115011_10000929_pt1 | contig 21871 bp, 11 predicted proteins | sample TroAtlMetagenome_2_FD_88705 | JGI IMG/M metagenome (GOLD analysis project Ga0115011, IMG submission 88705) | Marine eukaryotic phytoplankton communities from Atlantic Ocean - Tropical Atlantic ANT8 Metagenome | ecosystem: Environmental > Aquatic > Marine > Oceanic | place: Tropical Atlantic...
GTCCTGTGTCTGCTGTGGGATCTATATCATGCGCTTCCTTGAGGGTTTCTTGTGCTTGTGCCTCTAGGGATGCTTGCTTCTTTTGCAATTCTTCAAAGTCCTTGAAACCAAGATTTTCTGCTATTTTTTTCTGCCTGCCTTCATCCGCACCTTTTTCATCAGTTGTGACAGTCTGAACCCTTTTTAAGACATTTGCCTCGTCTTGTATCTTTTGTGCTTCTTCTTTTTTCCTTTTTGCTTCAACCTCATCCAAACTGAACATGCTACGGATTAAGGAGTTAGAGGTGAATCCTGTGAGGAAATCTCCGAAGGATTGCATTGCAGGGAAGATGTCATCTCGAATCATGGGGACCAATTTTCCAACAATCTCTTGCTGGGCAAATCTTTCGAAAGAGTCAAGAAGGTCTGTTGCTTTTCCGGTTGCGAACTGATCGAACCCGAATGCTGCGGCAATCTGTATTCCTACCTTCTTTGCGATGCCTGCTATTCTTTCCATAATAGTCATGGTTTCTCTACCACGTTTTGAGAACTCGTTGAAACTTTGAGTTGCTTGCTCGACTGCGGTTAAGGAATCTTCTTCGATCTTTCCGGTGAACATCTGTCTTGCTTTTACAAAATCTAAACCTGCTGCTTCGGCTAATGCCTCTTGTTCGAGAAGACTCATATCCTCAAAAGATTTTCCAGTGGCATCGAAGGAGTCCTTTATCTTCTTCATTACTGCTTCCGGACCTTGGGCCCTTAGTTCCATCAGTTCCAAACTGTCAAGGAACTGTCCACCCATGATGAAGTTTAAATCTGCAACAGAATCTGCTGCTGAGTCGAAGGTCTTAAACTTGTCTGCCAACTGCACAACGTCACTCATTTCTACACCGAGTTGTCGGGCAGCAGACATCGTTCTTAGAAAGACCTTTTCTGATCTGTTGCCGAAAACTGCGAAAGTGGCCTGAGTGCTGGTGAACTGCTTACTCAAATCTGAGAAGTCCATGCCCATTGTGACGGCAGCTGCATTGAGGTTTTGTATTGATTGTTTCACATCTTCAGTACTTCTTCCAAGACCAATGGTTTGAAACTTTGTTATTTCTGTGAGATCTTGGATGTCCATTCCCAATCTCTTTGCTTCTACTCCGAGTTTTGCAAAGTCACCCATAGTATCTATACCCATGCCACCGACTCCTCGAAGGGATGTGCCGAGTTCAACCATCATGTTTGTCAGCTGCCCTGCGTCTGTGCCTGTTTGATCTAAGGAACTTGCGACATCGATATATTGTTGTGCGAAATCTCTACCGTGTCCTGTTGTTTTTGCAATGCTTGCACCGAGATTATCAAAGAAGAGAATAGCACCTATTACTGCCTCGACTGCTGCTTGAAGGATTCGGGTTACTCCTCCGACTCCTATTTCGACCGCAGCAGCTGCAATGTTTGTTTTTGTGAGTGATTTCCTAAACTCCAGTGTGCCAGACTTCATTTGTTCTAATGCGCTTTTGCCTGATTCGCCATCCCTAATGATGGAACCCAAGAAACCACCGAGTCCCTTGTTTGGTTGCGATTTTAATCTCATGGCTTTTAGGGCACTATTTGTAATACCCTTGACAACCTCTCCGGTTTCGATAGCTGCCTCGTTTGCCTCTTCATCGAGTTTCTTGCTTACGTTTTTTTCCCTATTTTGCTTTATTAACTCTTTGGTGATTTCTTTTCGCGCGTCGTCTTCAATCTCTAGAAATTCTATCTGCTTCTTTACCTGCTCACCTTGCTCCATTTTGATCTTCAGGATCTCTTCTTCTTCTTTAGTCTTGTCGGTTTTGAGTGCCAGATTTTGAATCTCTAGATCCAACTCCTTATCTCGTTCCTCCAATTGTTCTTTTAAAATGTTTAAACTTGCCTGATCCTCTTTTTTATGAAGTTCCTTGATCGCCAGCAAGTCTCGCAAATGATCCTTCTCGACTTGCCTCTGCCTCTCCTTCTCCAATCTTAACTTCTCGGAGAAAACTGAGGCAGATTCGCGTTCGGAACCATCAATGTCAAATCTAGCATCTCCCTGTGGTTGACCAGGTTGAGGTTCTGTGCTTTCGTTTGACTTTTTAAGTTGTTTTGTGAACTCTTTTAATGCAGCTTTAAGTGCATTCAGATCTGCTTCGTTCATCAGTTACCCCCCTATTTGAAAGGCCACTTAATCTTTGTGCTTTTCTCGAAATTACGAACTGCTGATTTTAAGCTTGCTCGATTTCTGTGCGTGATCGGATTATCTAAACCATATCTTTGATATGCTGATAAGTATCTCTTTTCTTTGCCGAGGACTCTTGCAAAGTCTTGAATCTGATTCTTAGTTCCTTTGACGTTTACTGGAATAGCAACACTGTCTCCGAAGACGTACCTCATTGCTACTTTCACCAAACTACCAAATGCCTTGAGGAAACTCTCGTTGAGTTCACCATTGGCAGCAGCATTGAGATCGATTGTCATAGGTTCTTTATTTTCCATACACGAGTCCTCCAACTAATAAATAGTAGAAAAAAGAGAAAGCATCATCATCTTCTTTTTGATGCCTTTTCACTTGCCTCTCTTTCGTCTGCAAACTGTTTAACGAGTCTATCCAGAAACCATCGACGGATTTTGATCGGAAGATTGTATGCTTCCATGAATCCCCACCCACCATGATATTTTAGGTTAAAGAATTCCTCATAAACAGATTGAATATAATCATTGCTCAGGCCAAAAAAACGCGGGAGTGATGGGAACCTCCAAAGTCCCATCATAGTTACACGACTTGCATTGGAATTCGTGATTCAGCTTCATAGTGGGGTTGATCAGTTTATATATTCCCCTGATATATTTCGAATCCATTGCAGGCATTGTATCTACAAACTGAGAAATGGTTGTTGATTCTGTTATACCATTAACACTCCTAATCATCCTCTTTACCATGTCGGTTAAGGAGGAAGGAGGTAGTTTGTGTTTCTCACGATTCTTCTCTGCTTTTTCTAGATCTGTCTCATCTCTCGATGTCAAGAACTTCATCTCCACTTTGTGACCAGACTTTGGCATAGTCAATAGTGGAAACCCACCATCACTTACCTCGATGTCGTCTAAGTGTTCGATAGCATCTTTTGTTGCACCACTGAATTGCTTGCTGTCTTCAAGGTCCACTTCCATCTCTTCTCGTGAGTTGCAGTCTGGGCATGAAAACTTGGCAGAATACTCTGTGCCATATCCTGATATTCTTGCTGCTACAACGAGAGCATTCTTGTCTCCAATAAGGAGGTCGGAAACTTTTATATTCCTATCAACGATGATGCTCTGTAGCAGTCTGTCTATTGCGATTCCCTGCTTCAACAATGCAGGGGAGTTGAGGATGTCCTCCTCTTTTGCAGTCATGTACTTTATTTCCACCATCTCTTGTTTGTATAGAGCATGGTCTTCTGCATAGTATCTTCCACCGGATGGGAGTTCAACAAACTCTGTCGGAACTGCAAAACTTAGCTGATCCCCAGATACAGAAACAGGGGCAGAAGTATCCACTTCCCCCCCGATTTTGTCGAGATTATTTCTTTTTGTCATTTATTACCTACGCTTTCTTAACCTTGTGCTTTGAAGAACTCTCCAGCACCTTCACCGCCAGCAGCATTACTTGTATCGCATTCTGCCCAATCATATCTTATCGTAAGTGTGACATTTGTTAAGTCATCAGACTCATAATTTAATTCACCCCAATCAATATTGGTGATAAATGCATTTTTTAGAGTCCATACTTCTACTTCGTCGGTGCCGTCGTTAGAGAACTGACGAATCTTTACCTGACCGAGAGCATCTACTGCTTTTTTCTTGGTGATAGCATCTGTCATAGTTGCGTTACCAGGAACAATGTATCCACTATCTTGCAATGCTTCTGCCATAAGTCCAGCAGCATTAGGTGAGATAGGATCTACTAGAGTTACGTTAACCGTATCCCATTCGACTCGACCAGGATAATAGAAAGTATGATTAAGGTACTTGTGACTTACTTCACCAACTGTTGCTGATGGTTTCTTTACCTGAGTTACCAACCAAGTGTTCTCTGCACCGATTGCACCCATTGATAAAGTGAACCTATATGCTCTTTTAGGTGATGTTGAGGGGTTTGTCCAAAAATTAGTTGCCATTTGTATTTTTCTCCTTAAAATAAATACTTTCTATTTTATTTTTTAGTCATCAAAAGATGCGCCACTGCGAAGAATAGTAAAATCAATCGCAATATACTCGGCAGTTCTTGTTGGTTTCAACAAAACCTTAGCATACATGATATTTCTATCAACTAAGTCTGCTGTAGTCGTTGAGTCGTCCAAGACAACCTTAAAATCTGTTAGACCGAAGTCGTTCTTGATTTGCTCCAAGAATGGATTTGCCTGACCTGTGAATCGATCCCATGTTGCCTGAACATTTGGAGTGAATAACAAAGTGGAAGCAATTCTTGAAATGCCCTTCTTAACGTGAATCATTAATCGACGAACGTTAATTCTGTCAAGTGCCGAAGGAGTAGTTTGAAGTGTCTTTTGACCGAACACTACAATACCTTCTGCTGGGAACTTAGCAATCGGGTTTACACTTCTCTCATAGAGTTTATCTCTATCTTTTCTTGAGAGTTGCTCACGAACACCGACGACAGGGATACCTGCTGCTCCATCAGTCAACCCACCTCTGGTGAATCCTGCTGGTGCGAACCAAGGTGCTGCTTTCTTGTCCGTTGTTGAGAAAGTGCCTAATGCTGCTACTGAAGGTGGCATCCATACTAAGGAACCTGCTCCAGAAGTGTCTCTCACTTGAACCCAAGGGTGGAATGTACAAGCATAACTCGTATTCAATCCACGATTCTTTAAGTTACTAATGATACTATCCGTAGAACCCTGTCTTGCTGAAGCAGCAGAGATGGATTCGTGGAGTGGTTCATAACCACCTGGTAGGTCGATAACGGCAAGTGCGTCACCTCTTGATTCACATGTAGTGATCAAGTGGTCAGTAATGCTCGTGTTCGTGATACCTGGAATGGATGCGAGGTTCATCTCGACAACTTCCGAATCTGAAACAGTATCGATTGCTCTCTTCATCGAGTAGAAAGCAGAGTTTGTTTGTTCTGTTGCACTACCTAGACCTGAGTTTCTAAAAGGATCTCTTTCTTTAATGTCGAGTCCGTCTGCACCACCGAAAAGTGGCATAGTAAAGGAATCGAAACCTGCGTCGAGGACAGATGTGTATGAACCAAAGTTCGTGCTACCTGCTGGTGCCCTTGAAGAGTTACAAGCAGTGATTGAGTTTCCTGCTACTCTCGAACCTGCGAAATAAACACCATGAGATGTGATTCCGTTTGAGGCAGATACATAGTGAACGTCATCTAACGAGAAAGTAAACTGATAATCCATGTTTGATGCTGCACCGTTAAAAGAATCATAGCTGCTTGGTTTTGCTCTTAGCAAATCAAGGTTACTCTTCTCAAACTGGTTTGTCGTTCTCTCTGTAGAATCAAAACCGAAGTATGCGGCAGCTGCGTCTGTCAACCCACCAGCAGAACTAGATGTTCTTAATGCTACTTTTGGGAAAGTTGCTGTGATGGCATTAAGTTGACAGGACAAAGTTCCTGTGATAACCAAATCCACACCGTCTCTGTTTCCACCACCGATGATGGTTTGAGCAAGACTGTCGGCAGCAACAAGAGTTGTTCCTGTCATGGTTTCTCCACCAGTTCCACCGAAAGTAGTTGACTCCAACATTGTTGGACCCTTAAAACCGAAAGGAAGACTCAATGGGTTCAAGGAACCATTTGAAGTTTTTTCTGCCAACTCGACTCTGATGTAGTTAGACTGATTATTGTAATCTCCATACACCTTAAATCTCTTCTTGTCATCATCCCAAGTTCTGTACTTGTCTCCGATCTTCTTAGCAACATAGTTTGCTGAGTTTGGATTCAAGTTACACCCTGTGAATGCTTCTAAGATCTTAACGTCACCGTCATGATCCTTCATGTTACGAACGATAACAGAGAATGTTCCGTATTCGTCGTTAGTAGGATCTAGGGATGCTTTGATGTCTGCGATTGATACCTTAACACTTCTCTGGACTTCTTCACCTTCATCAAGTGCGACGAGTTTGAAGAGACTCTCCATTGAAGCTGCTGAGTAACCTGCATTGTTAGTTGTCAAATCTTGTGCGATAACCCAACCTGACTGAGCAGCAGTTACTGCTCTTTCTGCAACGTGACCGTTGGCGATTGGGAGGACAAATGCGAATGCTTTGCCTGAATCTGCGTTTGATGCTCCGCAAGAGTCATAAACACTTCTCTCGAACGTTTCGCCCAAGAAGTAATCAGATTTTGCTGTGTTGATCGCACCTAATAAGGTAGGATCTGTGTTAAAAACTTTTCTAATATAGAGGTCTGAGTTTGGATTTAAGTTAAATGAGGAAGTAAGGGTTGCTGATGCACCTTTCCCGATCACTGCTTTAAACTGAAAATCACCACCACTGCTCTTTACAACTGTACCTGCACCGTCACCACCTGCTTGACCACTTGGGTAGTTTCCTTGTAGTTTGACGTATCCACCGTCAAGATACCAGACTGCTGCGAGTGTTGCCGTTAGGGTATTCGAACCTGAAGGCATTACGAATAGACCGTAAGCTCCACCATTCGCTGTTGCGTCACTACCTGGGGCGGTGACTGCCCAACCTGCTGCACCTGCGGAGGTTGCGTTTGGATGTTTTGCACCCAACAAACGAACTACCGTTAGAGCATTTGAATTCTTTAACCATGCTTGTGCAGCATAGCTAGCATACATAGGGGAAGTTCTATTCCCACTTCTCCATACATCTCCAGTCTCACCTCCAGCAACGGGACTTCCAAATACTGCCTCAAACTCTGCCATTGAGGAAACTTTAACTGGTTTTAGTCCTGGACCTCTGAGGGTTCTTCCGATGACTACTGGACCGATATCCTGTGGGGTTTTTGGGAGTTGGGAGTTATCGATTTCGTCGAGAAATACTCCGGGGGATACAAACTTAAATTTTCTTGAATCTGCCATTTTCAACTTTCTCCTTATGTGTGCCTATTCGACAATTGTTTCACTGTCACTTACTAAATAGTGTTTTTATTTTCCAAAGGAAGAGATTATCACACTTTCTTTATGGTCTTCTCGGATAGAATTGTCTTCTCTCCAGTTATTTTAATCTTGGCTACACCCTCTTGCTTGAGGATTTTGGGAGAATCGTCATTAGAATCCTGACCGTACAAGTAACCTAACACATTGATAGTTATTGATGTTTGATAAATTCTTTCTTCCTGTTCGACGGCAGAGATATTATTGTCGAAAGAGAAATCAGATTGGACGAATGCTTCGTAGTGATGTCCGTCTTTTTCTATTAGAAAACTGTTTATATTCCCTGTCTTAGTCATGAACGGTTGTAGTATCTCGTTCATCTGTTGTTGATACTCTGTTCTCAAAGTTATTAAGTAACTCATATCAACATATGTTGGAGTTTTTATGAAGTAAGACTGTTGGACGACGTTGGGGTTGTTGAATCGAAAGTTGTCCTGCTTAAATGTTTTCTTAGAGTTTGTATTTGCAAAATTTGCCGTCTTATCTTGCTTTATCTCACCATGAGTGTATAGTGTGAAATTGTTATGCTTATTTATTGGAGGCAAATATGCTTGTAGAGATCCACGACGTGCTGCGTCTTTGTTCATCGCAGTTCTCTCAACGGAGATTACTGGGAAAATTAGAGATCCTTCTGAATCTCTTAGTTCTTTCCTGTTCTTGATCTGGAATGATCTTTCTCCACTGACCCATATCACGGGAACCTTTTTAAATCCCTTGTTAGTGGTTGCATGGATATCCATTGATTTGTCTACCCACTCATAGAGAGCAAAATCAACTGTTTCTATCCTTGAAGGTTCGAGTGTTAAGACACTATCTTGTTTTTTTGTCATATCTTAAATAGTTCAACTAGCACTAAACGGGCTCTTGAACCAAACTCCATTTTCGTTAAAGTAATACTTGTTTTCTATAGAGAAAGGTCCGACTGCGGTATCACCAGCATTGGACAGGTAGATAACTCTCCCTGAGAAGGAGCCTGAGTTTGTGTGGAACCCTGTCAAGATTGCACGATCTTCAGTGTTAGCACCGTTGAGGTGAAGGATGTCGTGCAAATCGGGCATTTCCACACTTGCGGTAGTAGCAATAACTGGATTGTTACTAAAGAATGGACTTGGGTGCCATGTCCCATTTTCGTTAAAGTAGAATTTTCTAGGAATCTTGAAAGAGGCAACAGGACTTGATCCGGTGGATGCAAGATATATGATCTTACTAGAATAACTACTTGCACTAACATGGTAGTTGTTCAATAGTGCCCGATAAGTTCCTCCTGGTCCGTCGTCGGCAATAGTGAGAACACCGTTACCTACGGATATGATCGTATCTCCACCGCCACCACCTGCTCCAAGCAGTGCCCACGATCCGTTTTGATAAAACTGAAATGCGTTTGTTGAAGTGTTGTATATCATCATCCCGTTAGTTGCAGAAACCGAGTTTCTTTGGGCTGTGGTCATTCTCGGTATCACCACCCCTCCCGTTGTGGACGTAACTGTTAGACTGCTTCCGTCAAAAGTCAAATTTGACTCTCCTTGTAAAGTTGTCCCGTTGACTCCCGTTATGATCCTGTTGTCTGCGGCAGAATTAAGAGTAATGTCACCCCCTCCAGATCCTGTCACATCTACTGTCATTTTTCCGACATATAGAAACCCTCTAGCATGGGTTGGGACTCGATCATTTCGGTAATCTTGTAAAAAGATGATACCACTATAATAATCTATTTGCCAATCTGTTTCATCTAATGACGTAATCTCGTTCGTTGCATCGGTCGGATCACCTTTATAGAGTTTTAGGAAGTAGGGGTTTGCTCCTTGGTTTGAGAAATTGGGAGGAATAAGTTGAACCTTACCAAGTGTCTCATAGACAACCTTGTCGTCATCATAATACCCATTGCCCTTACTTGTGTTACTGGAAAGTGCTTCATAGTTTCCGGTCATTACGAGTTTGTATCCATGAGTACCGGCTGCGGTTGCTTCGTCACCACCACCAAAACCCACGCTGCCGAAAGTACCAGTGTTGGCATCATACGAAGTTCCACCGATTGGTTGAACTATAAAATCAACATACTCCACAGTTGTTGGAGAACCCACAGAGGCACTCTGAAGGAGATATAGGGTTAGTGCTGGGTTGTCTGGAATGCTTTGTCCAAAGATGGTTTGCGAAGAAACCTGTATATTGGACGGAATTGCTTCTTGAGCATCAGACTTGAGGTTTGATGTGTGTGCCCTTCCTAATAATTTCTTTTGCGAGAAAAGAGTTGCTGTTAGATTAGTTTTTCCTGCCATACTCTATAACTATGATCCATATACAAAAGATATTCGAGACAAATATCCCGTCCAGTCTTTGTGTGCGGTTATTCTTATTACTAAATAGTCTGCATCACCCCCCGAAGTGCCGTTTAAGGTTGCAGTTCGAAAGTTTATGCCGTAAGCAGTGCCATCTGCATCGACAGTTTGGTTAACGTCGTTGCCTCCTCCGTTGAATCCACCGACATCGTTTATCACATTCTCTGAAACCGATGCAGGTCTGGCAAGGTCTAACCAACCTGTGTCTCCTGGTATCTTTACTTCGCAATGAATGTTCTTATTTGCTCCTGGTGATCCAGTGTTGAATGCTCCACCTTTTGCGACGAGGTTGGCATCACCATACAGAGTGACAGTTGCCAAAGAGACATCTCCAACATTATTAGAACGAAAATATCTATAATACTCCCTCGTTGCGGTGGAAAGGGAAGAGTAGTTGGGATTTCCTGTTGGTGCCTGTAGTTGTCCTGAGTTTGCTACTGATCTATAATCTCCGTTTAGTCCACCTTTTGCGGGGGAGACAAGACGACCACTGTAGATAGACAATCCGTTGGAGTATGTTGCGTGTGATCCCACATCGTTGACACTCACTGTGGAGTTCCATTTGTTGCCAGCATTAGTGACACTTGCTTGATTTACATAGGAACCTGATTGAAGTCTATACTTCTCACCATCCATAGGTTCATTGATGTTTATATTCCCAGTCTCACTGCCACTGAAAACCAAGAAACTATGCTTGCTCAATGTTGAAGTGGTCAAGTTTGACTTTATCGGATGTTTCACCCTTGAACTTACAGATGCAGTGTGGGAAACAGATGCGTGGGCTCCTACTAAAGACGTTGCTGGATCGAAAACTATTGTTCCTGTCACAAACATCACTTGTGCTTCGGAGTTTGCACTTGTTGACAACGAAGGTATTGCCTTGGTTGCTCCATTGGTTGTGCCTGGTGATGCAAGTCCAGTGCCATTGGTTGTTATTTTTGTCGCTGTTGTGTTCGTTGTCGTTGGGAAACTTATGCCATCACTCGATCTGTAATATACGTTGCGGTGAGCATGTGATACTATATATCGATAAGATGAAGAGCATGCCGTGAAATATCTAACACCCGACATGGAATAGAAGGAACTTCCGGAGAAATCATCGATAGTGAGTTCGGTTGCAGCAAGAGCATTGCTGTCGGGATCGTTCACCCACTCAACATAGTTAGTTACAGTTTGTCCGATTGTAGATCCCGAGTGTATAACCCTTGCATAGTTCCATCCGGTTCTCTGATCTGCTGTTCCTACTTGATATTTTCCTGTTCTATAAGTTTTTGTATAATCTGGTAAGTTGTTGGACGCATACTTTCCTGCATCAAAAACACTCAAACTTACAAAACCAGAACCATTTCCGTTTACTTCCGAATCTGTACCGGAGCCAGGATTGCCTGCACCGACGGAGTTGCTAGTTAGGTCGATGCTGTGAACGACTGCTCCATTTACTTCAAGTTTTAGATTACCGAGGGCACCGTTTCTGAAAGAGTTGGCAACATAACTTGGAGTATTTGCATTAACATCTTCATTTAGTTCTCCGTCGATGACGACGGAACCGTTGAACACACCTGCGATGTCTCCACTGTCTAGGAAGTTTCCGTTTACGTCGATTGCAGAGTTTCCTGTGCCTGTGCCAACGTTAGTGTATCCAGATACTGCCTTGGAAGAACCGAAAGATAGCTTTACATCCTCTCCGTTATCGTTGATATCAACATCGTCGAGGGCAGGTGCTTCGGAGGGTGTTGCTCCCGTTCCAGCACCAAAGGATACGGTGATGTCGTCAACATATCCAGTCCAAGATGTGTTCGACTCCACCTTCAAAACAATATCGTCACCATTAGCAACACCCTTTGTGCCAAATGACATATAATTGGTAGCATCTACTGAATTGTCAAAGTTCAAAACATATGCTCCCGATCCGTTTGATGTGCTGTCGTATGTAAATGCCTGTGCCACGTCCATCCAACCTGTAGTTCCTGGTATCTTTATGAATGCTTTTATTCTACCTGAGTTTAGTGCTGTTCCTTCTGGAACTATTGTAGTGGAACTTCCTTCGATTGTTAAGACAATATCTCTTTTGGTTGCTCCGGTGGAGTTTCTAAAATATCTATAGAATGTTCTCAATCCAGACACACCAGAATAGTTCGGGTTTCCAGATGGTGCTACACCTAGTGGTCCACCTTCACTATCGTCACGGAAGTCACCATTGTTGAGGGTTGCGAGTGGAGAATAGAGTCGAGCATTATAGAACTGCAATCCATCAGAATGATTTCCACCACCAGTCATGTGAGTTTGTGAGTTCCAAGTTCCACTATCGACATCAGATTGTGCGTTATACGATCCCGATGCTAGACGATAAGTTTCTGCCTTGAATCTCTCTCTTAGTGCGGTTGAGTTCCCTGCGATGTTGTAAACGAGAAGACCTGTTAGGTGTGCTGTTCCCGCATTACTAAGATCTGACTTGAGTGGGTGGGCAACATTGACCTTTGATGTTATAGTTCCACTGAGGAATGTAGTCCCTGAAGATGTTGCACTTCCTGTAATGCTCAATACTTTTGTCTCATCTTCTCCTGCCCCTGTGTTTAGTGACGGAAATGCTTGTGATGAAATTGCACAACTCGTGTTCGTAAATGAGATATTCTGTGTCGTATATACATTCCTGTATGCGTTGTTGACATCAACGAGATAGTTTGCCGAAACTGAAGTGAAGTATTTTACACCGGAGAGATACTTTGCTCCTGATCCTGCTGCACTTGCGAACCTCGCATTTGTAGCAGTAAGGGCATTGCTGTTATTGTCATTCACCCACTGGACATGGTTTGTTGTTTTAAGTCCCCAAGATCCTGAGTGTTTCACTTCTGCATAGTTCCACCCGTTTCTCTGATCTGCTGCTGCGACTTTGTAATCTGCGGTTCTGTGTTGGAAGATGCTAAACGCATTCTGACTTCTGTCTTGTGCTGAAGACGTAGTTGATACATTGAAGAATCCTGATCCGTTGCCGTTGAGGTGATTACCTGTGCCACTGCCTGGATTTCCAGAACCGATAGAGATGGAGGTTAAATCTATGCTGTGTAGCAATGCTCCATTTGCGAACAACTGAAGTGCCCCAGATTCTGCATTACCAAAAGAGTCGGCAGGGTAGTTTACAACATTATTGTCATATGTGTCTGTTGCGATATGAAAGTTCACCTCTCCATTGATCAGGGTAGCTCCGTTGAACGTTCCTCGGCGAAGGTTGTTACCAGAATTCTGTGCTTGACTCGTATCATTAACGTTCAATCCCGCAAACTCATCGTGAGTTGTTACATTTGTATATCCAGATATGGTGTTTGCCGCACCGAATGATAGTTCAGCAGAAACTCCTGTGTCTGCACAATCTATTCTCGAAACATCAGGTGCTGGTGATGGTGCAAGTATTTTTAGAATCTCATTGAACCTATCGATAGAAACACCAATAGAAGTGGTACTTGTGAAGTCTGTAAAAAGACCGTCGGCATAAGATCCATCTTCTGCGTTCCCGATGGTTGTAGTTCCTCCACCTCCTCCGGTGGAAGAGATAGTTATTTGACCACTAGAACCTGTCACTAGAGTAACATTAGAACCTCCAATGAGGTAGGGATTGCCGTTTCTGAGTTTTGTCAATGAACCTGTCAAACCAGTGGCAATGAGATTACCAACCGTTACATTGTTTGTTGTTGTGGACCCGTTGTCAGTTACCTGATCTAGTGTTGATGCTGTTGAGATTCCGGTAAGCTTAGATCCGTCACCGTAGAATGCTGATGCTGACATGTTTATCGATGCAGACAAGTTTCCGATGATCGTGGCATTACCTGTATGAGAACCATCCCATTCTGCTGTTATTCCCGTCAAACCTGCACCACTACCTACAAAAGATGTTGCAGTGATCGTGGCAGAAGATGAGAGGTTGCCTTGTATAGTTGCATTACCTGTGTGACTACCATCCCACTCAGCAGTGACACCAGTCAAGTTTGATCCGTCACCATAAAAGGATGATGCAGATATGTTCAGGGATGCTGACAAACTTCCGACACTGAGTGCGTTTGTTGTTGTTGCTCCATTCTGAGTAACATAATCTAGTGTAAAATCTGTTGCATGCTTTGAATCTACAGTGTTTGCGTCAGCTGCCTGAGCAACTGTTCCTACAATGTTGCCAGCTGCGAGATTCGTAAGGGCTGCACCGTTTCCGACAAACGTTGTCGCAGTTATTTGAGCCGAAGAAGACAAGTTTCCTACAATAGTTGCATTACCCGTATGACTTCCATCCCATTCCGCTGTCACTCCCGTTAAACTAGATCCATCTCCGATAAATCTTGTGGCAGTTATTACTGCTGATGAAGAAAGGTTGCCCTGTATGGTTGCATTTCCAGTATGGCTTCCATCCCATTCAGCAGTAACACCTGTAAGATTAGATCCGTCACCATAGAAAGAAGATGCCGATATGTTCATCGATGCTGATAGACTTCCCACTGCTAAGCTGTTGTTGGTAGTATATCCATTAGACGTAACGTAATCTAAATTGAATTGGGCAGCATGTTTTCCGTCGAGGGTGTCTGCATTTACTGCACTGGTGGCATTGGCAACTGCACCGTCTACATATGCTCCAGCAATATATGATGCTGTTTGGGCATGAGATGCTGATAATGCTGATGCTACACGGCCATCGACGTAGGTTGCTGCAATGTATGAAGCAGTTTGGGCATGAGATGCAGATAATGCTGATGCGACACGACCATCAATCTTGGATGCTTGTACATAGGATGCAGTTTGTGCTGTGACGGCATTTGTTGCATTAGCAATAGCTCCCACAATGTTTGCCGCAGTTAGGTTAGTGAGGTTTGCACCGTTTCCAGTAAAAGATAGAGCAGACATTCCCAACGAAGAACTAAGTGTTCCTTGTATGGTTGCATTTCCGACGTGACTACCATCCCACTCAGCAGTGACTCCGGTGAGGTTTGATCCGTCACCATAAAATCCCGATGCGGATATGTTCATTGAAGCAGATAAGGTGGAAACAGATAGGGCTGTGGTGGTGGTGGCACCTCTTGCGGTGATACTCTGTAGTGTATCCTTTTCTGCATAGTAACTTGCTGTTTGTGCAGTCACCACATAAGATGCTGTCTGTGCTGTTACCGCATTAGTCGCATTGGTTGCTAATGCGACGGTACCGTTGACATTAGAACCGAGAATGTAAGATGCTGTAAGGGCATTTGTTATAGTTCCAGTAAGGTTTGCAGAAGATGCAATTGTAATTGTGTTGGTGCTGGAATCTAAATCAATGTTACTACCTGCAACAAGGGACTTGAACTGTAGTTCTTTTCCTACCTTCTGAGAGAAGACTCCTTCTCCTCCTCCGATGTTACGACCAGTATTGACTTCTCCGTCTGCTGTCACAAAATTGGCATTGTCACACAACTCTGTGGAAGTCATGTCTATAATCTTTCCGTCTACTTTTTGTTTTGCTAACCTAAATACACCTTCTCTAGATCGAATACATGTTGCGACGATTTCAAACTTCTGATCCACTTGACCATAAAGTTGTCGAGGTTGACCAACTGTTGTGATTTCGTAAAGAATCTTGCCGTATAGAACAAAGTCACCCTCTCTTACAAAGAGGTTCTGATCTTCTGCCAGTCGTCTCTTGTGAAACCTTACTGTAATCTGCGATCTTCTGTCTATTCCGAGATTTGTATAGGTTGTATCCGAACCTTCCCAAGATACTGCGGCAAAGATCCTCATCGGAGGTAGGAAGGTTTTCTTTACTGCCTCTCCATAAAGATCGTGAAAGTTACTGTGTGTTACACTTACGGGGAAATAGACGACTTGCTGACCGATTACTCGTTCTAACAACTCATCTCCGACTTGCTTTACTAAGTTTGTCTCTTTTTGCCCTGTGAAGAGTGGTGGCGGGGGATTTAATGGACGTTTGGATATTTCGTCACATACCGCAGGGGTATCTCCCGAACCTCCTGTAGAGGTTCCTGTGCCGTCTAAGACATTAAGTTCATTTATGGGGTCACAAGGGGCAGCAGTTAGTCTTGGATCGTCTTCATCAGATTGTACCTTCTTTTGTTCTGGAAATACTCCGTCTCTTGCCCTAATACACGTTGCTACGATTTCGATTTGACTGTCTACTTGACCAAATAGGGGTCTTGGTTGCCCAAGTGCTGCAATCTCATAAAAATGAGTGCCATATAAAACAAAGTCTCCCTCTCTTACGAAAAGGTTTTTGTCTTCCGTTATCCTTCTTTTGTGAAAGTGGATTGTTATAGAAGACTTCTTGTCTATTCCAAAATTATTTGTAGTGGTTTGTTCTTGTTCTCTCTCAACATACGCACTGATGTGAACTGGTGGCAGAAAACTCTTGTTTACAGCTTCTCCATAAAGGGAGTGATAGTTGCTGTGCTTCAGACTGATGGGATAGTAAACAACCTCCGACTTTATGACTCTTTCAGTGAGTTCATCGGTGACTTGTTTTACAAGGTCTTTTTCTTTTTGGCCCGTAAACAACGGTGGTGGAGGTGCTTCCGGTTGTTTCCAGACGTTATCGTTATCTGACATCTAAACCTCCTATCCGACGAATATGCTTAGTGGTATCTTTTTCTGAATAGTACTGACATTATCGACCAAATCGGCATCACCCTCCATGAGTTTGCCGTAAGTCATTTCATCTAGGATTGTTTTTAGTTCATCCCTTAGTTGGTTCTGCTCTTGTTGCGATTGGGCAATAAGTTCTGGTCCATTGAGAGTCACTGACTCTCCAGGAATTGGGATGTTTCCGAACTTCCCCCTGATGTGACCAAGTGTTTCCTTGCACAAAGAGAGAGCAAATCTTCTGATCCACTGTTTTCCTATCGAGTTTATGTTGTGGTACGGAACATTGTCAAAAGGAAGTGTGTTCATATTGTTGATACCGTCTAGTCCAACATCCATGTTATCCGTTGTTGTCCAAGAATCTCCAGGAATGGAAAACTGGACCCACATTTTTGTTATAACGGATGTGTGCGGAACTGGAAATAGTCTTAGTTTGTTGTTCTTTAATTCAAAAGAATAGTGACTCGTTCTAGTATAGATGTTGTCCTCGTAAGACATTGCTTGTAGTTTATTCTGCCATGACGGAACTACTTCGAAAGTAGAGTCATCAGCATATTGTCCATAGGTTGACATGTTCCCAACTACACCGATGCCACCATAATATCCATAAAATCTCCACATAGCATTACTCGTTTTGTAGTAAACTTTCTTTACGAGAACTTTTTTATTGCCAACTGATCCAGAAAACTCCGGATTAGTGGATATCAGATCTTGTAAATCATAGTCTTGTCTTCCACTTGTGATGTCGAAAGATGCTGAATATACCGTATTGTTTCCTCCGACGTTTGCGTCTTCAGAAATGCCATCGGCAACCCTTCTTGCATATGCAAAGTCAAAAGATGGATACTTTAGAGACACATGAGTGCCAGCAAGACTTGACGATAGTGGTCCGGAAAGCATTTCCCCTTTATGATTAAAAGAACCAGTTGAGTTACCAAGTACATCTGAAAGAATGTTCTTACTTTGGTGTATGTTTATTAAATATGAATACTCCAAACATGCTTCCTCGTAAGCAGAATAGACATTTTCTTCTCTAAGTTCAATGTCGAGAACATCACCTCCAAGTTTCCTGTAGACGTAAGTTACCTGCGATAAAGCACCTGATATGAAGTGGTCAGACTGGTATGCTCCTGTAGCCAATGAACTGAGAACATTTGTTGATGTCCCTGTGACTGGGAGAACAGAAACACTGGTTCTGCTTTTGGGGGTGAGAGTAGGTAATGCCATTTTTTGAAGTCCTCCGCGTAGATTTCAAAGTAAGTAGTTTTTTTTATTAGAAATAGAAACAAAAAACCCCATCACAAGGACGGGGTTTAATGTTCATTATGTTTTTTTAGTTATTAACCAGCAAAGTCTTGGATAAGAACTAAACCATACATGTCAGGACGTACCATCTGCTTCGCATAACGAGTCATGACACCTTTTCTTGGTACGAAATCTTCTGTACCAAAAATGGTTGGTGTAACTTGTAGTGGGACATAAGGAGCATAGACATATCCACTTTCGAGGAAGCTGCTACCTTTACGGCCAACTAACACTACGTTGCGTGGGAAGTAAGGATCTACATAGATTTCCAACTTTCCACTCAAACTACCAACATTGACTGCACCAGCAGTACCTTTGTCAGCATCAACTTCTACTTTTGCTTTGAATCCAGCAGTGAACTCAAGGATGTTAGCTGCTTCAGGTGAAACCACGATGAAGTTAGCACCACCCTTTAAGGTCTTGCGATGGATGTTAGCAGATACGTCGTTGATGGTTTCGAGAAGAGTCTCGTACCACTCACTAACAGTACCAGTGAAGTCACCACCGAACAAACTTCCGTCTGCATCGTCAACTTCGATAGTTGAACCAGTAGTGCGGTCTACAAAACGACCAGGACGACGTGACCAATGCATGGTGGATGCCTTAGCACCTTTTACCAAATCACCCAAGATTTCTTGGTCGATTTCCAAACCGATATGCTCGGAAAGGACGTTAGTCAATTCGACTTCAGCATCGAGGTTGTGATAAGCATTCAAGTCTTGTCCTAATTCTGGAGTCCACTTTGCTTTCAACTTACGAGTCTGAGCAGTAACAGCAATGCTGTCTACCTTGATGTCGATCTCAGGAATGTCTACGTTCTTGTAGTCAGTTGCCTGAGTGTCAGTGCCTTCAAGACCCCACGGGTCAGCACCTTTAAGGGCACCAAGAGCAACACCACTCGAAGTCAATCCGTCAGTGGAAGCAAAAGTCAAGACTCTTGAACCTGCGGAATCGGCAACACCAGTAGTATGTGCAACGATGATACTCAAGTTACCAGCAGCAGTCAATTTCGTCAAACGACGAATCAAAGTACCACCTGCAAGTGCAGACTCAACAGTAACGAGGTTACTTTGGTCCAATTTTGCAGGAATGCCTGCTTTGGCAACGGTGAATTCACGAACGTGAGTGTAAGGTGAACCAGACAATAAGTCAGGATCATGATCCAATCTTGCTTTATGAGAAGCAGACAAGGACGTAATTGGTACTGAAGTGTTAATAGTTCCTTCGTTACCAGTGTTTGCAACAGTAGCAGTTGCGGAACCGGTAGCTGCGGAGTAACCTTGGTTCAGACTGTACATACCTTTTTCAAGGTTAGTCGTTGACAAGTCAACACCATCAGTAATACCTTTAGCAACCTTACCACCACCGTAGATGGAGTTATTGGCATCACCAGTTGGGCCTAATCGGTCATTATCAGTCTTGGTAAAATCCAAGAAGAAGATGAGGCCGGAAGGCAAACTCATAGGTTGTACTGAAACTAATTCATTAGCAATCAAACCACCGAATACACGACGGACGATTGGAAATGCAACTGCTGCGAAACCTTCTACATCACCTTGTGACATAGCAGATGCTTCGCGAAGCAATTCTTTTGCTTGGTTTTCAAGCAAGGTTGACATGCAATCTTTTTGACGGTCAGCAAGACCCTCAAGAAGACCAGATGCCTCCCATTTGGTACGGATAGCAGCTCCCTCAGCGGAGAGGTTGCGATCTACAATACCTTCTGTTAATTTTTCTAAAATAGACATTTTGTATTTCTCCTGTTTATATATATTTTATTTTATCCCTGCCAAGGTTTTCCACCTTGTGGCGACGGGTAGTTTTTCATTGTTGGTGTTTTTGCGAGAAACCATCTTTTGGTTGTTTCTGCTCGTAACTTCACTCAAAGTTTGAGGAGTACGAGAACTACTAGCACCTACGGCACTTTGTAGTGTTTCATAAACGACCTTTGCCTCTTCAGGCGTCTTGGATTCCCTGATTGCACCAACAATCTTTTCCTTCTGCCGCTCATTCAGGGAGCTGACTTCTAAAGTTTTGTTGGTGTAGACGAGTTTTGCGTTTTGCAAAAGCAAGTCTTCGAACACTTCGTTTAACTGTTGAAGTGTTTCTTTTAATTTCTCATTTTCTTCAACGATTTTTCCGTTAGAAGTTTTGAGTTTTTTATTATCTTGCCCCAGAGTATTGATTGACTCTTGGAGTTTGGTAAATTCGTTTGCGAGATTGAGGTTTTCGTTCTTCTCTTCAGACTGCTCTTCTTCTGCGTCTTTTAATCTCTCTTCCTCGTCTTCGATTCTCTCTTCTTCGAGTTCTACAGAACGAGCCATAGGATCTTTGTCTTCCATAGGAGGCATCTTGTGCTGTTCGGGAGCATCCATCTCTTCCACTTTAACGTCTTCTTCGTTTAGTGCAGATAAAATCTGGGCAACAATGTCGTCTTCCATTAGTTCATCGTCTTCTTCTGCGTCCTCATCTGATGGCATGTCTGCTAATGCTGACTCGGTTGACTCCATGTCACTCATATCTGCATCGTCTGAGGTTGCAAGGTCTGCAAGGTCTGAAAGATTGATTTCGATTTCTTCTTCTTCCTCTGGACACATGCATGCGTTTTCTCCTTCGGTTGCTGCAAGAGGGATTTCGTCAATGGGGTTTGCGGAACTAGCATTGTCCATGCCGATCTCTGCTTCCAGAATGGCATCAATGCCCTTTCTCACTTCGTCGGAATACTTCTCAATGATTGATTTTTCAGCAGTTTTCATTGCAGCCTCTCTAAGTGCTTTTGCGTCTACGATTGCTTCTTCTAATAGTGTTGACATGTGCGGATCTCCTTGGAAATAGTACTATACCTTGTAAATAGTAGGATAATAACACAAAAACCTTTTTTGCAAAAAAAAACCCGACACATGAGGTGCCGGGTTGGGTATTTTATTGTTTTAAGTATCTATTACTCTTCAGCTGCGGTAGCAAATGGTGACATATGCCAGACACCTTCTTCGCAGAAGTAGAACTTGTTACCAACATCAAAGTTGTTTACAGCTCTTGCAGTGTTAGCACCTGTGTTCAAAGCACCGTCTCTTGAGGAGGTAGTATGCATTGCTGACAAGACATAGACCATGTAACCATCATAATGACCTGCTGCGAGAGCAGTTGCATCAGACAAATCGCACATGATGTCCTGACCTTCGTTGGATAATCCACTAATCTTTGCCAACTGGAGTGATCCACCTAGACGGACATTTTGACGATAGTCAATAAATCCACCATGTTCTGGATTACCTAGTTGTGCAATAGTAGAGTTTGCTGCACCTCTGACATGAAGTCCCTTGGTTACACCTAGACCACCAGCAGTTAATAAACTACCAGTAATAGCACCAGTGCCCATAGTTGCTTCAGTGGTGTTGCCGAAGGTATAAATACCTGTGGCAGTCTCATTCTGATCCAACCTTGCGATGTTAGCAGCATCTGCCAACTTATCGAAAGCAATCGTTCCATCAACAATCGAAGCATTAACAACTGCGTTTGCTGCGAGTTGGTCTGCACCAACAGCATCATCTGCAATCATTGCTTGCTCAACTGCGTCATTTGCGAGAGTCAAAGCACCGTTGGATGCTACAGTAGCATCACCGGAAACCTTCGCGAAGATATATGTTGGAACTCTAGACATTGCGGATTTTCTATTTGTGCCACCTGCACCGTCGTCAACGAGGAACAAGTCAGCATCAGCAAGAGCAGCACCAATATCGGTACTTCCGTCGATGTCAAGTTTATCTGCTTTGAGTGAACCGTCAGTTACGGAAGCATTAACAACTGCGTTGGAAGCAAGTTGATCAGCACCGACTGCATCGTCTGCAATCATTGCCTGCTCAACAGCATCATTAGCAATCGTCAAAGCACCACCGCCAGCAACCGTTGCGTCTCCAGAGATATTACCAAAGATCTCATCTTCCAAATCGGAAAACGTAATCTTCTTCTCGGTTCCACCATCGGAAATCAAGAAATGGTCATTAGTCTGATGAAGATTACCAACGTCACTTAGTGCAGACAAAGTATCAATGTTCAAACTCAGAGTAGAACCGGACTTTGCAAGACCTGCTCCAGCAGTGATTGAACCTGCACCAGAGAACTGTCCCCATGCTACGGCAGTCGTACCCATAGTGATAGCACCATTTGTAGTCATCACAAAACCGTTATCAGCATTAGTAGTACCCTCTTCGACGAAAGTAAATGCACCTGCGGTTAGTTCAGTTGTTGTGTCTGCATCTGTTGCTCTTGTCAAGACAAAAGCAGCACTTCCATCAGCACCAGCATTAGTTACTGTGTAGATGCCGTTTTGGGCAGCAGTAGACTGATCCTTGATGAGAAGTCTATCACCACTAACAACTGCTACGCCGTCGATGCTCAAGGCACCGTTTGCGTCGGCAGTCAAAGTTGCACCAACACCAGAAGTTCCATTAGCATAAGTACATGCCGCAAGAGCTGCTGTGGTTGCAAGATGAACAGAATCCTTAACATCTA
>Ga0115011_10000931_pt1 | contig 21853 bp, 19 predicted proteins | sample TroAtlMetagenome_2_FD_88705 | JGI IMG/M metagenome (GOLD analysis project Ga0115011, IMG submission 88705) | Marine eukaryotic phytoplankton communities from Atlantic Ocean - Tropical Atlantic ANT8 Metagenome | ecosystem: Environmental > Aquatic > Marine > Oceanic | place: Tropical Atlantic...
AACCATTGAGGATGACACCGATAAAGGAGAAGATTGGCAGTCACCAGCGTGACATGGAATATTATCACGACACTGCGACGTATGCTATAGTAGGCATATCACTACTCGCAGCATTCACCAGCTTGGCACAATACGTTGTACCCATTTTATATTTCACAGATGTGGTATGGTTGGAGTATGGAGACAAGCATTGCAACACGAGCACGATTCCAAAACTGTACAAGGCTTCTTTGATTTGTACCGCGTTGTTGGCCATGGCTACGCATTACACAGAATTGCAAAGTCCCTTCCAAATACATATGTTGGTCGCAACGGTACCAGTGTTTAGTGTCGCACATCGACAACAAAAAGATAACAAGGTGTTGGAGTTATTTTTCGTTATAGCCTGGTTGGTAATGAAAATAGGAATGACATGGTTGGCAACGTTTCAATATATCAATGTAGCGGGCGAGGCATACAGTAAATGGGTTACTGTTGTAACGTATACACCGTTGATGAATCCGTGGACAAATCCTCCGGTAATATTGGTTATGATGATTGCTTGTATCGCTTCGGTCATGGACCTTGCCCAATCTTTCTGGGTGATAAGTTCCAATCATAAATTAATTTAACAGTATTTATTGCTATTCTTTTTATACAATATGAACACTAATGAATTCTACAACAAGTCTGGCCTCGAAGCTCGTAAGCTTAGAAAAGATGAGATAGATGAGTTTGCTATCAACTTACGACTCAAGTGGAAGGACCAAGAGTTTACCAGGATAGCAGACCGCATTTGGGCTAGTAATGCGATGAAAGCTATGCTCAACTTCACACCACAGATGGGGAAACTAGAGGACGAAGAACGTGTTCTACCTGTCAAAGAGATTAATAAGTGGTGCAAACGTTCTGTGAATCTCTTCTCTATCGAACAAGTACAAGAAGAATTCTTTAGCATATATCAACGAGACCCAGCCAATGCTATACAACAATGGAGTCCGTATAAGTCTTATTTACCCGGTGAATTAGTACAGTATGTACCAGAAGTAGACGGTGACATATGGAGATTAGATGATAAATTAGAACAGAGAGGTAATCAAATCTTCGACAAAGAGTCCAACACATTAGTACGGCCTGAGGATGCGAAATGGAAAGTATGGGAGGAAGTCAAAGGCGAGGCTGAGCCGGTAGAGATACAACCACCCACACAGGTTGCCTTTGACGCGTTTCAACCAGAAATCTTGGATTTGAGTACCATGGCACGGTGCTATTGGATGTGTTTAAAATACATTGACGGCGAAGAACGTGTCAAAATAGAGAGAGGTTTAAATGAAACCGATGCAAACTTTCGTATTCGAGTTGCGCTACAGGAACAAAACGACAGGAAGGAATGGATTAGACAAAAACTAGAACCCAGACTGGACTACCTCCGTATGGACTCCAAATGGATACCTATGTCAAGAAAGAGGGGTATCCAAGACAAGTTAAAGGGTAGGGGATGGCCAGGTTCCAAATACTGGGTATGTCTACACTTTCGAGGTACTGGACAGTTGGTAACGGAACCTAATCGGTCGAATAATCCGATGCAAGAGTTGAGAATATCACACCAACAGGTATGGTTTGCCCGTTCAACCTTCTTGGCGCGTCTTGTCAAAGTGCATGGCAACATACCCAACTTGCTTGCAAAATACAATAGGCACCAAACCAGTGGAATTGAAGAGGAAAAGTTGCGTAAAAAGGTGTTGAATGCGTTCACGGAGATAGACCGGTATACCAATGATTTAAATGATTTGGGAACCGTTACTATCAACAGGGCTATGGATGTCATAGCTTCTGATATGGTGAACAACTCTCATAGAGAGAAGTACCAGTTATTCTACCGAAAAGATTTTCAGTGTGTGATAGAAACCTCAGATGACGGCATAAATCGTACAAACGATGAAGATGTATGGGGTAAAATTGTGTACATTACCGAAGGGGCCCGGACGAAATATGGCCACGGCGTAGTAAAGGCCATGGAAGAGGTATTCACTAACCAAGGCCTTCGCAAACACGAGACTTACATACGCCGTGTCAGGCCTAGAGAAGACCAGGATGATAAGCTAGACCCTGTAGAGACTGTAGAACGCCACTGGGATGAACGTGCCCTACTATGGAGAGAGCTGTACAACTATTTTCATAAACCACTAATAGAATGGGAGAAAATGCATTTTGAATTCCACCACAGTACGGACGAGGCTATGAATAAAAGGCTTGGGATATCACATGGTCGTTTTCACGAATTGATAAAGGAGATTTATAGTAACAATGGTGGTTTACCATTCGCACAAGTTCCAGCCGAGACTAATTATTATGTCGAGAAAATTTTCGGTACTGAGAAATCAATGGGAATAGTAAGAGAAGCACGTAAATTCTTCGACAAAGGATTAACCTTTTTCAAGTTAGCATTCGAAGAAGAACAAGCATTTATCAGATTGAACCCGATTGGTGATGACACCAGCGAAGAAGCGAAGAAGATGGTGTATTCCATGCTGCGATATAGGCCTGCCGGTAAAGAAGGCAATACGATACGGTATATCCTACGTTGTCTATACAATGGCGCATCCAACACCGATTCCGGGGCTTTGCACAAAATAGCTTCAGACGGGTCGCAATTCTTTGACTGGGGGACCAGAGTACGAAAACTATTTTTCAAGTTTTGTATGTTCTATGGTCTGTTAAGACAGCGGTCATATATAGCAGCAAACGTAGAATTCGAAGAAATATATAACAACTGGTCAACTATACGATTGAGGAGTTTTAACCGACAAGACATTAAAATTGATGCGTTTCAAACGATATGGGCCCAAGGAGCCAAAGCAGTAGCAGCAGCAGCAAAAAATCAAATTTGGCAAATTGATATTTTTCAAAAAGATGGTCCAGTCGATGGCAGCTGGCAAGCATTCGATGCTCACCCACTCAAAGAATATAATAATAAGGGAGAAGTGATTGAGATAAGGCCGAACAAATATGAAAATATGCCATTGCTATTCAAAACTAAAAAATCAGACTATTGGAAAAAGAAATATGGCCCAGAGAGGGGAGAGCTTATACGCTGGAAGAAGATGTTGACTTGGTGGTTTATTTATTTGCGTAAGTTGGATATGTCTACCGTAGATAGCGATTGGAGCCAAGGAACATCCGTTTATGAGGCCTGTAACCAGTTGAGAGAAAAGCATATACGTTTCTTGATAGCTTACTTGCCGGAATATCGTATTCATTCCGATAAATTATACGGGCCATTGGTTTTTGCTCGTTTACAAAAACCATCCGAAACGGTTTATGACAATGCTGTATTGCATGTCGTAGGGTATTGTGACCGATTAGAGTTTAACAAAGATACACTGGTTCCAATAAATGAAGACTTAACATGTATGCAATGGACGGTTAATGGTTTCAATGAAGATGATAATATCAATGTTTGGTTGTCTGGAACAAAAAATATATTAACACAAACCATTACAAAGAACCCTATCAATCAATATGGACCAACTGCTCTAACTCCTGAACAAGAAGCAACCTTAAGGGACGTTTACGATGAAACAGGGAATCAAGTACGACAAGAGGTCGAAGAAAATATACGTGAGTATAATAAACTGAGAATTGCTCAAGCTAAGGACGAAGAGGCGTTAATAGAGATACACAAAGATGCCAAAAAGGCTGAAGATAATATGGAAAAACTAAAGAAGGAGGAACAACAACTAGTGGAAAAATTACGCCAGGTAAAGGGACTCATCGGCGACTTAAAGCAGAAAGCCGTAGCAAATCCCGACAGCGATGAATAAAGGGTATATATCTTATTAATTAATATTAAATGTACTTATCAGATTTTGTATTTTTTTCAGTAACACTATCACTACTCGCACTAATGGCTATATTGTCCGCTTGGGACCATGTTGGACACTACACCGACTGGGAAAGGAAAGTACACATAATTACAGCTGGTAAACTAAACCAACCGGTCATTGTAGAAAACCCAACACCCGCGTTGAGAGCGACTAAACCAGAAGTCCTGGTTGAATGCGATTGTAGAGATTGGGCACTCTGGAACAACGAGGGAATAGAAACCCCGACCTGTTGTCGAAACGACACAGTGTCCGCGTTGAAAAGTCTTATAACTGTTCTAAATGATTCCAATATAAAATATTCTTTAGAGGGTGGAACGCTACTTGGAGCAGTTCGATGTGGTGAATTTATTCAATACGACTACGATGCCGATATCACTGTTGAGAGTCCAGAACCTTTCCTAGTGAAGGCTGCGCTAGATAAATGGCATAGACAGGACTTAGATAATATATTTGATAGGATGACTGTACATTTAACAGGGTTACCATGGCCACAAACCGTCATCGAAGGTTCATTGCAATCGCATGTTATGGTTGATATTCACATTGTAGACCGATTGTACAAGACACGCCCCTGCCTGTTCGAAGGTGTAATGATGGCCTGTACAGATGATTATCGCGCCCATTTGACCGGACTATACGGTAAAGATTGGATGATACCCCACCGCTGGACCAATAGTAGAAAAGAAGATTTGGACGAATCTATCGATATGAAACAGTTGAATCACTGCGTAGAGAGACGAGAGATGATGAGACATCTGTGTGTTGAATTTGATGACGTAATCGTTGGGGATAGGGATTGTTCGAAGAATACAACGCCTTCCTAGCCATCGGGCGCGTTGAGACCCACTGGTCGAGCCCTACCCAGTGCAATTCAGGGGTCTTCGCTATCTGCTGTCTCAAATACCTTATCTCCTGGAGCAGAGTAATGATAGTTACATCTCGCGGCATTGATGGTTGTGTACACCCTTATATATTCGAGTATAAAGGTATGACCAATCCAATAAATGGACGTACTGAACGACTCAACCGACCAACAAAAACCGCTCATCCCAGGTGACTTGGGAAAGAAAACGAACAGGAGAATGTTCTATTGTAACTATATATCAGTAGGGCTCACACTGGTGTTGATATTGATTATCACCTGTATCACCGGAGCCATGGTTCACAAAGTCAACGATACCGTAAGCAATACGAACGAAGTAATAGAAGAATTGAGAGAATTGTTACCGTACAAGGGTCTCGCATTCGCATTAAGATGGGCGATATGTAACGATACCAACTTTACTAAACATTATGGTCCAAACATAGTGGGCCCAGTGTGTAATACTACATGGACTAATTAAAATTTTAATTTTAAATTTTCTAACTCTTTCCAAACTACTTTCTTTTCCCCGTCTCTGGTTCTACTATCCAATTCTACACGCTCAAGCCTACGAAAGTCATGTCTCATACGACATTGGGGGCAATCTATGGTGAATGGGCCGGTGGCACATCCGTTGTTATCAGTACCTCCCATGTACTGACCGAAAATGAGCTCATTGTTCGCCTGCTTTAAATGTAGGTTATCGTTGTCCTGTTGGTTACGGTCGTACCTTATCACGTTGGCGGCACACCCACCACAAATGCAATGGGGTAGAGCATATGGATTACCAGGGGGATTGTCATGTGTAAAAATATATCCGTGTACGGGCTCTGGACTATCCATATTAAATGAAGTGATGACACCCTCAGGATTATCTGTCTCCCCTTGACAAATCATACACATCCAGGTTGTTACACTGGTTGCCTCTTCTATTGCTCGTTCTTCGTTCATTTTTGCATTAGCCCTCACCCGAGTCTTTCTTCTTGCTGCTTCTTTGTACGTGGCGAAATGTGTATATTTGCCAACATTGTATTGTGGGAGAAACCATCCAGGGCCATATTCTCCCATTTCTTCCCTATGGTCACGGCGGGCCGTCCGTGCGTCCGAACCAGGCCCGCCATCTTCATCATCAGAATCATCCTCCGACGTTTCGTGTGCTACATCATGCATTTTAGTATCAATAACAAACAGCGTATGAAATTCAATAGCTGACAATCTTATAACGGGACGCCGGCCCTCTGGAATGTCCCTGAATAACAAATGAATAGTTATTTCACCATTTCTACCTGGCTCTCTGACAACCATCACATTATCAGATATCTTCAGTTTGATTCCTGTTTCAGATTGTAGTCGGGTTAGTATCTCTTTTCGCTGGTCAGGTAATGGCGGTGGTCGTTCATACTCCTCTTGCCAGACGTCCCGGCCAACGTAGTCCGGTTCCTTGTTGTTGGTCCAGTCCCGGCGTAACGCGTAGACAGAGCCAATTAGCGGGACGTTTACCTGGTCCCAGTTACGGTAGTAATCGTATCCCAGAAATGATAATTCACCATTGAAATCATTTGTCAACCTTTCTAATGACCTAGAGATACGTGTCGGGAAGGCCCCATCATCGAAAACAATGTCATACTTCTTAATAGTTTCAGGCTGAAGCCGCCACTCCCTTACTTTCGGGTTTTCGACATTCATCAATTCCAATACAGCCTCTGAATCATTTATCTTGATGATATGATACAATTGTCCGGACTGGTTGTGCATATACACCTGTTGCAACCTTGGCTTCCATCTTAGAGCCCTTAGAAACAAATATAAACGATGCTCAAACGGCCAATGTTCGGCGATTAAATGTTGATGTCTACCGATGAATTCAGCATATCTACTCCTATCGGGGTTGCTTTGTACAAATGTTTGATGCGCAATGCGCCTAACCATTCGCCCGGAGGGGGTATACTTCAAGAGGGGCCAATTGACATAATCCGTAGCGTGCCACGAATACCAATGTCTCTCATCTACAACACCATTCCATTGTCCTGATATTCTTGGTCTACCAGGGTCGGCTCCAAACTGTATAGGCAGTAAATCAGCGTTTTTCTTCAAGTGCCACCACTGTCCATCATCTGGGAAGTTGTAAATCGACTGTATACGTTTATCTTTATCCAACCCCGGTGGCAACCATACACTGAATTCCTCGACGTTCCTCCTGACTCTACCACCGGCTAAACTTTCCACTACCTTTTTGTCTATTTTATATTCTTGGAAGCCTTCTGTTTGATTGAAGGCGTAGTCATAGCGTTCAAGCAAGCTTTTTTGGTCTATCATGTACACACCACAATATCGGTCCCTATTTATCTGGTTCACAGCCCAAACCCATTGTTTATGGTTCTTTCCATCGTTTGCCATACCGTAATTTGCTCTTAACGCCGGTCCAATGATTAAAACCATTTCGTCTTCTATACCAGAGCCCCTTCCACAACGTGCGAAGCGGCGCGGATAGTCTATTACCTGTCCGTTCTCTGAGACCGATATGCCTTTTTCTTCTTCCGTTGCTGGCTTTCTTTTCCACACGCTACCAAATAACAGTTTAAGACCCTTACTGTTCGCTAATGGATATTCGAGGAACCCTCTGACTTGTTTGTCGTGCTCATAATCTTTACCTGCTGCTTCACACAGCTCATCTGGGTCATCACGTATTGGCCAGTTGCGCATAATTCTAATAGAATATGGCGTTTTAAACATTTTTTCGCGTACCCATTCTGTAACGAGCTTGTTGTCTTCTGTTTCTTCGTAGGGTTTTCCCAAGAGGCCTTGCTCTCCTATGTATTTGTATAGCTCTGCTATCCATATCCACGACCCTACTACTACACGAACCTGATTGGACCCCACCAGCTTCTGCCCTGGCGATGGCAACGCCATTATTGTTTTTCCAACAAAACTCTGTTGATTGTCGGCCTTATCAATAACACGTATATCATAAGGAGTGAACTTCAGTGATTTGTATAAATCTGCTCTCGCTTTTATCCCCAATTGTGCAACTATGTTATTTCTAACATGGATAAACGCGGTCATCCTCAAGTTGTATGTGTAGAATCGTTGGTATGCTACACCAGGCTCCTTCGGCCATAACATGGAATGTTCATCACTGTCGTCTTTCGTCATAATAGACTCGTCAGCCATGTAGTATACGTGGTCCACCTGACAAACAGAATTGAAATACCTAGAATAAAACATTTCATTCACTCTGGGGGGTTGTTGGGTATTTATCAACTGCGATTGCAACCACGCAGCTTGGTCTTTATCAACAACTGGAGATGTTTTATCAATTGATTCCACTGTTTGCATCGTACCATCGTTTATCATGTCTTGCACCTTATAGTTCACTATAGTGAACCTGTCCCCTAAAGCATGGTCCTGTGTGGAGAACATCTCTCTGTATCGAACAAGGGGAGCCACGGCTCCAGGAGCATCTACGAATAATTCTAAATGTTCATTAAACATATTGACTTCGAAATAACTCGTTTTGTGCGCCCAATACCTGTAAAATTTGCTCCCGTTGAGGTCGTTCCATGCAACATTGACGGTTGTCACGATAAGCGTTGGCCAATCCGATGGCCAATGTATATGGTCAAATACTTTTTCATCGCCCATTTTGAACTGGCCTATCAAATCAAACATACGAGGATAGCCATCAACATCTCTGTCTATGCCACGGGCTAATGCCCACTTTTCTTCTGTATTTCTACGTGACCAAGAAACGCTGAGTACCATTAAACCGTCGGTTTTGTCGCCAGCTTTCCATTTGTAAATTTCACCGACTTTGGGAATGTTTACAAAAGTCGTGGGATAAGCCGGTGGAACCTTTTGGTCTAACCACCAGAGCTTCTCGTAATATTCTGGAGCGAACCCTACAAAAGTATAATACATCCGCAACCACCTCCGTCTAAGTCGATATCCTATGTAACCCCCATGATGTTCCGCATCGTTCCTACCTTTCCTTTGTCTTTTCGAAGATAAAAAATCCTTATCAATTACCGGATAGCTTCTAAGAACGGCTTTGTCCGTTTTGGTTAAGTCCCCACCCCATCCTGGCCCATGTGGCAGGTGAGCCATAGGGTTTTCATCGGTGGTATTGCTAGTGTTGTATATTCTAATGGTACATGTATCGTATTCGTCACGACCCACTGCGAACTGTGCTTCGTCTACGTCATAATCAGTATGGTTGAGTCCTTCTTCAACATAAAGTACAGCATTCACGTGTGGTGGTAGGCGCCCAAGTCCCAAGCACTTCGAAAGGTAAGCCGTTGAAGCCTCTGGCCTGTGTTTTGAATTCCGAACCCAAAGCGAACCTTTTTGCGGCATGTTGTGTTCGTTTTGGTATGCATATTCTCCAAGGAACGCACCAATCAAGGCCTTTGAATGTCGCTTGTCAGCCCCTCGTGAGTATACGACTTCGCTAGTGTCTGGTAATACCTCCATAATGAGAACTCGATGCCCTTCTCCGACATTGAGTTTCTCATGATTGGACATCGTTGACAACTCTTTTATTTTACCATCATAATAACGGGAACGCCGTACCCATACTTCTCCTACTAGTGGAAGTAGAGGTGGCATTTATTACATTGTGGATTTCTATTTATATAATGTTATATATTTAAGTCAAGGTTTACAGTTAAAATATGTCAGGAACTATAGTTTATCCTAATAAAATACCTTTAGAAAAGAGAATTATACTCCACAACAACAAAGCGTTGTCATTGGTATCGTTTCACGAGCCAAATCCTCAAAATATAAGTGATTGGGTAAGGCGTGGTGACCACCCTGTGTTATGGGACCCACGCAGTTGGAAATTGATTGAGCATACCAAATGGAAGATTGAAAGAGACGAAGAGGATAGCATTGAGCATGTGGAAGCTTGTATCCTCTAAGAATATGTGCGCTCTATATTAACACTATCCGTATATTAAAATGGATATAAAGGAAGCTCTCTCCCAAGAAGGGAATGATTACTATAATATTATTTATGCTGACCCTCCGTGGAGCTATACTAGGACCATTGGCAACGGGACAATTAGAAGGGCAGATGGTGAGTCTCATTATCCAACAATGTCTGTGGATTCGCGTCGACAAATCGGGTATCATGTCCAGCGTATTAGCCGTAAAAATTCTGCTCTCCTTCTATGGGCTACTCTTCCTAACCTTCCAGCAGCTCTTCAGGTGATGGAATCATGGGGCTTCAAATACAAAACATGTTGGTGTACATGGGTAAAGTCCAACAAAGCCGGTGACAAACCTTTCTTCGGTGTGGGATATTATACACGCTCGAACGCAGAACTGTGTCTACTTGGCGTTAAAGGTAGGATTGCTTCCTTCAAGAATTTGGTAGAAGATGAAGTAAGAGACGGCAATCCGAACGCTATGAGTTCTATCTGTATCGAACCACCACGGCAACATTCTAGAAAGCCTTCAATCGTGCGAGATAATATTGTTACCTTTTTTGGAGATGTGCCGCGCATTGAGTTGTTCGCACGTGAACAATCGCCAGGATGGAGTGTTTTAGGGAATCAGAGCGATAAATACAACGAACAAGAACTACTGGCTATGCGTAAAGAAGAGGCTGTGCGTCCAAAGAAGAGATTAAAAAAAAAGTAAAAAAATAGAGTATAACCTATATATTTTTATTATTAATAAATGTCCGATACCGCTGAGATTCTACAAACTATTAACACTACCATTAAAAAAGTCATGGAACAACAATCTACTCTGATGCGTATGTACGATACGGTTGACCAGAAGTTCACTCGCATCGAGAAGCAGTTGGAGAAGTTTAAAAAAGAATGGCGCGTCAGGAAGGCGCTCAACGGTGTCACTATCACACAAGACCTATTGTCGTGCGGTCAGAATGATATGATATTCGCCATACAGAATCTCACTGGGGAATTTAACAAGGAAAGACGCGACACAGAATCCCGTATTGCTGCGCTCAAAGAAGAAGTGCAAATTTTGACCCAACTTTTTATACACGGGGACGATATCAAGACGTATGACTTGTCTACTACTTTTCCAGAGGCATACGGACGCATCGTTGAGTTGGAGAAACAGCGTGCTAAAACTAGACCTTGGAGGTTGAGAAATAAAGTATCGCCTGAGCCATTCAGCAGTGATGAAGACACTGATATGAGTATGAGCCCTCAAAGACAATCGCCTATACCATTAACCAATTTGGCAAACAAAGAATTATAAATTAAAAATTTTTATCTTATTACTTTAAAACAACTTCTTTATCTTCTACTGACAACTTAGGCATTACGCCCATACTCATCAACTCTTGTAACAATAACTTGGACGCATAAGGCATCTTAACCTTTTTGATAGGGTTAGCTTCGCCCTGGCATCCTACACACTTGTACATCCGTGCCTTCTTCTGACCAATCATTCCAATCGGACGTGTGATACCTCCAATGAGACCACATTTAGAACAGACAGGAGCTTCGTACGCGTCAGACGATACACACATTCGCTCGTTTAGAACAGCTGAAGTCCCGTGAGATATACCAACATCACGCTCCATCTCTCCCCACCTCAAACCACCACCATTCGCACGACCTTCGTTCGGTTGTCGTGTTAACCCCACAATCTTACCACGAGGCCTTGCATGTATCTTGTCACTACTCATGTGGCGTAACTTCTGATAGTACAGGGGGCCAATAAAAACCTTAGCTTTGAGTGGCAAGCCTGTTCTACCTGAGTACATCTGCTCTTTGCCATAAGGTTTAAACCCTGCTGCCTTCATCTCTGCGCAGAAGGTCTCGACTGGTTCGTGGTCGAATGAAGTCGCATCAATCTGCCTGCCAGTAATTGCTGCCAACTTAGATGCCAACTGCTCATTAAAGTGCCCTACTGTCATGCGTGTGGGGCAACAATGAGGGTTAATAATTATATCCGGTGTAATACCATCGGCCGTGAAGGGGAGGTCTTCTTGTGGATAAATCATTCCTATTGTTCCCTTCTGAGCATGGCGCGTGGCAAATTTGTCACCAAGCTCAGGAATTTTTTGTATTCTAACCCGTACTTTAGCTGTCCTGCCACCCTGGTCGTTTTGGAAGACTATGGTTTCGTCTACTACACCGCTTGACTTTTTATTGAATAGGGAAGCGTCACGTGGTTTAATGACTGGTTCTGGTAGCGCTGGAGTTTTTCCATGTGGCATGACTTCTCTAGGTACGGTAACTCTACCTACAACTGCTTGACCTTGCTTTATCTCTGTGTTGGGAGGCGGTAGACCGTCGTCATCTAGACAGGTATAAAGATGTTCATCACGCATATGAACGGTATCGGTTGTCTTTGGGCGTTTAAAGTTGTGGTATCCAGAACCTCTGGTGACAGTGGATGCGCTCATTGTCATGTAAGTAGTCGAACGCCCCATACCTCTCTCAATAGCTGCTTTATTCCATTGAGTCGAATCTTCTTGATTGTAACCTTCGTCGCACATACATGCCACTATAGCGTTGAAACCAGCAGGCATTTCATTCTGTCCCAATGCCTGTGCTGATTTAGTAGTGACCAATGGTTTCTGGCAATAGGTTAGTATATTTCCAGACGAGTCAAAACGTTTCTGATAGGTGGAGGCATATATACCCATAGCCTGCTTTCCCATAGCTGCCTGATAAGTATTACGCGGTCCGGGGTTCATATCAGCGAATGGAGAGCTTGACACAAGTGTTCCGAATATCATAGAAGGGTGTAGCTCGCAGTGTGTATGTTCTACGGTGACGGCATCTGGCTTGAGGGCAATGTAGCAATTGGTAGTCTCGTAAGCATCGATGTTCTCTACGATTCCCAGCTGATACAGGTCATTGAACTGCGTTCTTCCAGCGTTTAAGTCAGCAATTATATCACTGGTAATACCCAGCTTGCCTTGTGTCACCACTAGCACAGGTCGATAAATACGCCCGGCGTCTGTCCATATGTATATGCTCCCGTTTTGATAGGATATAGATATATCCAGCTGTACCAAGCGATTGCGTCTGAGATTCTTTATATGATTGAGGACATAGAGCACATTATCGGTCTTTCCTACAGGTATTCCGTTGTGGTATATCAAATGCTCACCGTCGTCGTCAAACTTGAGGGTATTAAACAGTCTCTTATTCTTGGACGAGGTAGATATCTGTGCGGTTAATGACATTTGATACACCAGACCAGTAGGCTGACCCTCAGGTGTTTCGTTTGGACATAGAAACCCCCACTGGTCTCCATAACATTTACGCGGTGCAATCATTTTCTGTTCTGTATCTACGTTGGAATCGACACGTCTTAATAAACTAATGGAAGAGATATAGGTGTTGCGGTTGAGCACTTGTGATACACCTTCGCGTACTTGTGTTTTATCACCTTTCCATTTACCTGTAGCCAACGCATACTTAATACCGTCGGTGATAGCGGTAGAACCAGCAATCTTTTCAATACGAATTTTCTTCTGCGAATCGCAACATTTCTGTATAGTTTTTTGAACTTCTTCTATGTATTTGTTCCATATATGAGCAAATAGCGAGCCCATGAGAGCACCAGCAGTGTCCAGTCTCTTGTTTGGTAGCTGGTCTCTTGTATCAAACTTTCTCTCTCCACGGGCAGCTTTAATCAAATTAACCACTTGGTCCATCATGATTTCTTTACGGTAAGGCCATCCTTTAGACTGAGCCATATCGAATTCGTCTTCGGTACCGACGTGTGGATACACCAAGTATATGAATGAACGTTTAGGTGTCTTTTTATTCTTGAATCTACCAAGAACCCAGGTCATTGCTTGTAACGAAGATTCCCAAGCTGCTACACCTGTATCCTTGTTCCATATATCCCATTCCTCTTCTGTGAGCATGAGCCTTTCTTTAATTTGGTCATACTCCCACCCAAGAGCTACTAGAAAGGTAATAATTGGTACATTGGATTGTAGTCCGCCGATGTCTACTTTAGCAGGTATGAGGCCACCGCCAATTATCTTCAACATACAGTAAGAAGCGGTCCATTCGTTGGAGCATGAATGGACAACACTCTGGCATCCACTGTTGTGTTTGAAACATAGAACTACGTTGGGTATAACACGTTGTTGTACTATGACAATTTTCTCATTGCCATTAATGATAAAATACCCACCCGGGTCGTGTTCACACTCTGAGTATTCTGGTATGTTGTTTCCTAGTGAAGAGCGCACCATTATAGGCATCCTGCCAATGTAAATCTCTTTGTGGTGTTCAATACCTTCACGTTTTGTTTCATTGGGTTGGTACTGTACATCCACGTACATGGGTGCGCTGAATGTCAAGTCTCTTGTACGAGCTTCTTCTGGTGTAAGAGGACGAACATCTTGGTTCTTTTCAACGATGGAAGGTTGTTTGTAGACAGGGTTGGAGAATGTTACAACGTGTGTTGGTCCGTTGGAAACGAGTTGTGATTTTACTTTAATTTGGTTATTTCCCTCTACTATTTGAGGTACTTTCCGAACGATAAAATCATCGAAAGAGTGTATAGCTTGTTGTGTTAGTGATACATCACGTACTCTAGCATTTATAACATCCCAACGCCAGTTATCGTCAGACATTTATAATTTCTATAGAAACATTAATAAATACGTATATTCTTAGAATATGTTATTCATTTTAATCAGCTCTTCGTCCAATTTGGTCATCGAATGTTCACCTGCGGCTTCGTGTACCTTGTATAGTTTCGATGAGTTGTCATAGGCCATGATGAATGGCAGTACACCTTCAAAGCGCACTGGTTGTTCACGGGTATAAGACGCAATAGCATTCCTCAAAAACTCTTCCACACAGGAATGGTTAGTTTCTACTACGATATTGTCAAGGCATTGGCACATAATAATAGATTCATTCAACTTTTTCATCGCACTCGATTTCACTTCTTTCTTATATTTCTTTATCTTTTTCTTGTGAGTTTTGAACGTGTTGAATCGCTTACGGTATTTATGATATACCTTCCGCGTTGTATTTCTTTTCTCTTTCAAAATCCCTTCCCTCTGAGAAAAATTGTTAGGGTAGGGGCGTGCCTCCAAAAAGGCCCTGTGCTCAGCACGGGCCGAATGCCTGATTTGTTTTAATTCCTCCAGTTTTGACTTAGTATACTTCATGTGATGGGTATGAATGAACACCAATATATACTTCCGAATACTCCACGAATAATCGAATACCATTATAAGAGATATCATAAGTCCAAATACAACGATGTTACTATTCGCAGATTTACACTGTTCACCCCAAACCCTAGAAATATGCCTAGATGTATTGAGAGGGATACATAAAAAGGCTATTGAGTCCAACCAACAAATTGGATTCCTAGGAGATTTCTTCGATACTGTATACCGTAGAGGTACCATACCCGTTGACATGCTCAACACGCTATTAGATTTCTTCGATAAGGAGTGGAAAGTTGATATGATTATGATACCTGGAAACCATGACTACATAGACGCGTCCGAAGAAGAACACGCATTGGAACCGTTCAGACATGCTTCCAAGCACATACATGTATTAGACAAACCATGTGTACTGGGCAACGTACTATGGGTACCATGGAAGCGCGACAATGACCAATTACGAGCTATATTCAAAAAATTCACTGGTCAATACCAATGTATTTTCGGTCATTTTGACGTGATTGGTGCACACGTAAACAACAACACAGCATCAGACCGTGGTCTCAAAAAGGATGACTTTCCATGCGATGTCATCTCTGGTCATTACCACAAGCCACAGAGAATGGGAAAGGTGATATACATAGGTAGTCCTTATCAAACCTCTATGAGCGAAGCAGGACAGAACAAGCGTTTCGTATTCTACAAGGGCCCTGGAGATTTCTCAGGTATTCCTATCCGTTATGGTCCTAAACGATTCAAAGTCACAGAAAACCCTGATACATGGCCTTCCCTCCATCATATGAGAGAGAATGATATATTGTATATGGACTCGTTTAACCCTGAAAAGTTGACACCTGAAGCTGAAGAATTCGTAGAACACCTACGAACCAAGGGCGTGGTGTGTGTCTTGCAACGCTTCTTAAGAGAGACAGCAGCAGCCAGTTCCCTATTAAGCGCTGAAAAAGAATTGTCAGCTGAGGAAATGTTCAAGCTGTATGCTCTACATTTCAACTTACAAGACGAGCCAGGGTACCAACAGACTTTAGAGTTAATAAACAAGATGGATTCGGGCGTCACGTCGAATCGTGTACCGTTTATGTTAAATTTTCCAGAGATTAACTTCGAAGGTTTCGGCCCCTTTCAAGGTAAACAGTCGATAAAATTAGACGAAAGAGGCCTGACGAAGATAACTGGTAAATGGTCTGAAGGCGCAATAGGTAGTTCAAACGGTGCTGGTAAATCCATGGCAACTGTATCAGCTTTTCTATGGTGTTTGACTGGCTACTCCGATATGAGAGCTTCTACCACGCTTAAAAAAAGCCAAGCATCAGCTGCTTGTATCAACCAGAAAACTCAGATGGCACGTGTAGAAATTATAGGGAATAAGAGCGGTGTACCGTTTAAGATATACAGAGCCTGTTCATTGATAGACAAGACATCGTTTCTGGAAGTATATTACAACAACGAACGTGCTACCAGGTCTACACAACATCAAACACAGGAGATGTTGAACCATATGTTTTTTCGTATACCTAAAGGTAAGACCCTACCAAAGGCTGGTAATAAACGTCTACATTCATGGCTCATGCGAACTTTAGTATGGGAACAGTGTGGAGGGTGTAAGAACTGGTTGGAAACCAACGACAAAGGTACGAAGGAAGAGCTACTGCTACTGTGTAATATGAATGTATGGGAAGACTTGTTTATGTCGGTGAACGAACAGTATTTGTTCTCTGAGTCCAACATTCGAAGCACGACAGAGTTGTTAGCGAATGCCCTGTCCATGCAATCCAATACGAAGGCTAGAAAAGTAAGAACATTACAACGCTTAGACGATTGGAAAACGGCACATACGGCTAAGATAGCTCAATTCCGTCAGGAGATAGAAACACATCAAACAGAGTTGGAAGCTCTTGGGGCTCAGCCTGTACTTGGAGAAAAACCAGTCAACAATAACAAGCGCAAATATAAAGATATCACACAATCTTATTATGAATCGAAAAAAGCTTCAAAGGACGCACATGCGAAGGCTCAACGGTTGTACAAAAATGACGAGAATATGGAGCAAAAATATACAGTTGATGTGGTCTCGCCGGTGTACGATAAGCCAGCACCGGAGCAGAAACTCATTGACAATGCTATCGCTGAAGCAGGTGTACGCAAACAACAGTTATTCATGCTAAAGAAAGCAGCTTCTGCTCCTACCAGTTGTCCTACTTGTAAACAGCCTCTACAATGTAAACATATCGAGCCTGGTCGTATTGTCACCGCTCAAGAAGAATACGGTGAAGCTATGAATGCTGTTACTATACGTAAGAAAGCGAAGAAGACACACGAGTTTAAAGTAAAGGAAGAGAACAGGAAACAAGAGCGCATCGCTGCTTATAAATTGGCTAAAAATTTGGCGTTGGCAGCTATTGAAAAGCAGAGAGAATTCAACGAAATTGAGAAGGAGAAAGCAGAGCATGAGTTTGCTCAAGCGGAATGGTCTGCCAAACGCGTAGAGCTACAGCATTGGGAACACAGGAGAACCAGCGCTTTGTCTGCTCTTAGACTGATAAACCGTGAGTTGTTATCGACAGAAAGTGAAGTTCCACCTATACGTCAGGAGTTGGATGACATAGAGTTAACATTGGAGGACAGTGAGAGAGCTATCGCACGGTACAAGGAGTTAAACGTACTCAACAAGAACAATTTAGAAGCACTCAAGAACATGCGGCTATGGTTAGGCGTTAAGGGTATTCAGACATACGTGGTTGAACGCATGTTACACAAATTATCCAAGCATACAACGGACTGGTGTAAATATTTGTTCGATGCGGAGTCTCAGGGTAGCCCCGTGTTTAACATGGAACTGGATGACAAGGAAAATATATCAAAAGAGCTAACATTTGGTGCGCGTTCAACGGCTCATGCTTTGAGCGGAGGTCAGTATAGGAGATTGCAAATTGCATCGTTTATGGCGTGGCGAATGCAATCGTCTATCTTTACAGGTGTGCATTCGAACCTGGCCATTCTAGACGAGCCTGCTGCTAACATAGATACTGTAGGATTCAAGCAAATGGAACAGGCTCTAAAGGACTGGACGAAGAGGAGCCCAGGTCGAACTTGCATGTTTATTTCACACGACGTGGGGCGTGCTGGCGTTGACAGTTTGTACGATACCCATATAGAAATAAGAGCAAAGGCTGGGTCCTCTTATGTACATGATTACGATGATGAAGAATGACTCTATAAAAGTATACTATAACATATTTATTATGGCTAGGGTAAATACACTTAGCGTTGTTTTAGGTTTATTATTAATAGCTGCTCTCGTCTTTATATTCGTAGAGTTACCAGACCACTGTGACGACCACGATAAGACTTTTCATAACCATTGTCACCATTTGCGGGACGCCGGAATCAATTGTAGACCGGGTTCGAATTGTTGGGACGACTCATTAGGAGACTCCACACCTGGTACTACAGGCTGGGTTATAATAGGTGCTGTTGTGTTATTACTTGGTGTTGGATTAACTGGTGGATGTGAAGATGGTCATGCTTATCCCCCTCCTGTATATGCGCCACGATATTATGCCCCTCAACCACCAGTATATAGAGTTAAATCCAAAAAGTTGGAAGGATACCCTGATGCGTGATACTATAAGAGGTATATGAACATATCATATATGGGTCAATGTATGACTAAAACCTCAGTGATAGTGGAGGATGTTTATCGGTCAGCCTCAGAGTCAGTCAGTGAAATACAACGCAAAATAAGCTCGCGTAACTATACCCCGGTTAGACAGCAGGAAAGTACGACTATATTGTCAAATTACGAAGAGTCTGCCGATGACAATCTAAGTGTGGGTGAGCAAGAGATAGAAGACATTTTTAAAGATAGTATCGAAGAAAAAATATAATTATTCTTTTTCATATTTTTTATATGTACCCAACATCTTATCAAATATAAACATAGGCTGTGCACCATAGTTGTACCTAAATCTCTTGTGGTGTATCTTGTGTTCTCCCTCTACAGTATGCCCCCACACCGTGTTAAACATCGCATACACTATCCATAGTAGGGAGGCAGGTTCTGACCCTACGAATATATACAACGGTAATCCTATAGCTAATACGTTTCCGAATAAAAATTCAAATGGATGAGCATCCAAGCAGCTGGTTGAATACGATGGATTGTTCTCGTGATGTTGCTTATGTATAGGCCACAGCAGTTTGGAATGGAGAGCATAATGTGTAACGCTGAATATTGTAGCTGTGGAAACACCCCATACACCGATAAACAGAATGTCTTTCCATAGTGGATTGTCGTTATTATGTGGCAAATCTGCTAATCCCATGTAGGTCAACGGTACCGAAATCATTCCCAATGTAGCTAGGTTTGCTAAGGACCTAATAAATGCTATTTGACGCTGTTCCGTGTAAGGACGGTCTAATTTTTCAAACCAACTCGTAAACGAGACGTAGGCTGTTATAGCAACTAAGATATATATTTGCAAATACATCGTATATTAGGACACTTATTATCTTATATATGATGTGGAGAAACATTTTTATAGTGCTTGGGATTTTAATCGCAGTAGTCTCCGCTGTATGGGTTCCTAAAATGAATGCTCAAGAAGCATCGGATTGGACCAAAGATTTGGTAAAGGCAACCTGCGGAGACGATTATTTCGACACGCCAGAAACAGTGAGAGTATGTGAAGGGTTGAGTCCGGACGACGCCGCAAAAATAGTAGGGGTGTTGTGTTTACAATTTTGATATTATAAATAACATTAAGGTATATTATTAAATGCAACCAACTAAACAACAATTATTAATCACTGGAACTGTAGCACTCGTAGCTCTTTTCTCATATGCTATTTACACTGATTTAACAAGGTTCTTTCCTAAAAAGAAGGACGATAAAAAAGGTTCACACCACTAGGTAGCCGTACGGCGACGTTTTACACCTAGAGATTCTTTGGAAGTGCGGAACTGGTTGAGTACATCTTCATCTAGAAGTTCCTCTAAGTCGGCCTCTGTGACTTTAAACTTCTGCTTCTGCTTAATAGTGAAGTAATAACCACCAATGTCCAGCTCTTCAATCTCGTTCTCTCGCATGTAACTGTATATGGTGTGCTTGTAGACGTTGTGAACCTTCTTAAGAGCTTTAAGCTCTGCTTTCTTTTCGTCTATCTCAGGTAATAATAGAGTAAACTGTGTCTTTGCTTCTTCGAATTGAGTCGTGTCGATATCAGTCATTTGTAAATATCACTCTAAACTATATACTTTTTTATTTAGAATTTTAACTTTGGTATGGGCAACATGGCACGATTTGCATAGCCTGGCCAGGGTCGCCTCGCCGGGCGTGGTACATCATCATTGGGGTTGCCTCCCCCATTTTTTACCCGACGTTCTTCATCTTCCTCTTCTCTCTCTGCTTCTTCTATTTCTTCTTCAGTAGCATATTGCCAAGGAACTGTTAAATATCGTTGTACATCTTCTGCCCGTTGCCAAAGCGCCGCTTGCCGTTCTAGATGTTGCCTTCTTTCTTCATCACGCCGCCGCCGTTCTATCTCCGCTTTCTGCCGCGCTTCTTCTTCTTTTTCTTCCCGCTCCTCTCGCAGCCGTTTCTCTTCTGCCTCACGGTCTAATCTTTCTTCTTCTTCTTTCTTTCTTTGTTTTTCTTTCCTGTCGTATTCCTCTCCCCATCGTCTGTTTTCTTCGTACAGCGCTTTCCCTCTCGTGGTCTGGAAATGAGGTGAAGACATTCGCCATGCTTTCCCTGGAAGTCTTAAGAACCTTTCTTTTCGTTTAGCTTCTTCTGCCCGCCAACGTCTACCCTCATCACTATTCAACCACTCTCTCTTCTTTTCTTTCCATTCTTCTTCTTCTCTTCTTAATTTCCATTCTTCTTTATTCAGAGGGTCCTCATACGCCTGCCGTCTAGCAATGTCTTTGAGAAATTCGATATTGTAATCCTTTGAATAAAACTGCTGTGGCTCACCCTCGACGTTCCAAATCTTCCCTACAAATTTAAAATCCTTCTTCCATTGCCCCCAAGTGTAGAAATTGGCAGTGAGTGGTTTTTCATCCAAATAAATAGGAACATTTCCATTCTTCTTTATTCGTTCATATTTGATTACTATAGTCCCATGTGCGGCGCCAATCCATTTCCTTGTCTTATTCCATCTATCATCCTCATGTGTTACTTTCTTAATTAAATATATAGCACCCAGTTTGCCAGGAAGAGTTTTGAATATGTTTTCATTTGAAATTTTTTCATAAACATCTCCGGGGAGTACATTTCCATATAGGTCTTTGTCCTTCTTAATTTTATTATAATAATAGTCGTAAGAATGCCTAGCAGGATTTAGATTATTACCAGGTAAATTTACTAGACTCGACATATAGTAGATATTATTAATAATTTATAGTATTATTATTTTGCACTCAACCCATTGTACGTTCCAGCCGCTTTCTCCTCATCTTTAAACCTTGGTATCTTAGCGTTGTACGCTCTAACTTCGTCACTGTATTTGTGACAGTTTTGCCACTCTGTAAAATGAAATCGACATTTACTGGCTCCACAACAATTGTCTCTAGTATCTACGCATAGTAACCATGAGTCATAATACGGTTTACAGTTAGGTATTGGGAAGCGTTGATGGTTTTGTTTTTGCTTCTCCATTGTCACGCCACTAAAAAGTACATGTCCCTCCAATATATCCATTACACATGTCGCATATTCTTATATAATGCTAATACCAAACGTGCCAAGGTTGGAGTGGTATTGTCTTTCTGGTATGCCAGCCGCCACCATATATGTATTCCCAACGCTCAAACTGATGGTTGTACAAGGCGGTCACTTCCGTTAGTGGTAATACTATCTTCTGCCGTTTTCCTATCGTGGGGCCAAACATAATGTCGAATTGGCCGCTCTTTACCGCGCGAAACTTATGCTCAGGCAGACACCATACATCCACCATGGCGCTGCG
>Ga0115011_10000932_pt1 | contig 21788 bp, 34 predicted proteins | sample TroAtlMetagenome_2_FD_88705 | JGI IMG/M metagenome (GOLD analysis project Ga0115011, IMG submission 88705) | Marine eukaryotic phytoplankton communities from Atlantic Ocean - Tropical Atlantic ANT8 Metagenome | ecosystem: Environmental > Aquatic > Marine > Oceanic | place: Tropical Atlantic...
AAACATAATCCAGCATCTGCTGTTGCTCTGGTGTGAGGTCCATAAGCTCCTCCTGCTCTGCTTGAACTTTCTTCCAGTGCTGCACCCACGCGCTCTGGATAACACGAGCCGCATCATTACGCTTCTTATCCAGAGCCTTAAGCCTGGCAATTTCGGCATTAGCTTCTGCGATGTATACACTGGAGTAGTAGAACCCGCTGTAGCAGTGGGCGCGATGACACCATTTCTTCTGCTTTTCAGCGAGGTTGATGGGTGTTACAGGAACCCAGTTTTCGCCGTTGGAACATGCAATTAACTCTTGATTCAAAACCATTTTGACCTCGCTCCAGAGTTTCTGGCGTTTAGTCATAAAGCGGTCGTAGTCTTCCGCCAGATACAGACGCATCAGGCGGTTGAGCTTAGCGTGAAGCGCTGGTTTGAACTGACGCGAGGCAGAGATTTCCAGCCTAACTTTGTCCATGTCGCTTAGGAGTTTCCTGCGTGTTAAAGGACAATTATCCAGCTTGAAACGATGCGTGTACGGCTTGATTTTGTTCAACAGATAATATTCGCGCCAGTTCTTCTGGATGATGCGAGCTGCGTTGTTAAACGCTAGCCTACAGCGCCAGATGGTGATTGACTCTATCAAATCAGACTTGTTTCGCTGTTCCTTCTTCCACTGGTTTACCCAGTCAGGAGAGATGCCGCTTATGTTCTTCCACTTAGACGGTAGAGTGATAATCGCCACCTGAACGTAATACTTCCTACCATTCCAACGCGACATCTTATATTTTATAGTTGATTTGGTTGTTGTTGTTGTTGTTTTAAAGTTATTCGCTAGTTTTTGATTGGGCAGGGGTGGTTTTTCTCGATTTGTCAAAAAAAAAATTCAATTTTTTTGGAAATTTCCGTTAATATTAGGGTCATTTTTATTAATATTAGGGTTCGAGTTATACATTTACTATAAAAAAGATATGTACATTTTTTGTTTGTTTTGTTTGTTTTTTTTGCTTTTTGTTTGTTTTTTGTTTTTTTTGCTTTTTATTATGTCTCAGCTCTTAAGCTGATGGATGAAGTGCGACAGATCTAATAATCGTCGTCGCTTGTGTAGTTGGCCTGGCGCAGGGGAACGCTGGGTGTTTCCCAGCGCTTATCATCGAACGAGAAGTCATTAGCTTTGTTCCACATCTGAGTGGTTATCAGCTCTTGAACCTCGCGCGATATGAATTGGTAGTTCTTCAGCTGGATTTCCTCCTGTCTCTCAGCGCCCCTGTACAGCGTTCTCCATAGCAGGCCCGCAGTGCACCAGTCGGGTTCAGCAAGCTTGCTGAAAGCGGTTTCGAACTGTGTCCAGATCTTCCTCTTTTGGGAATCGCTAGGAATGAACAATGAGGCTCTGAGCTGTTCAGCAGCCTCCCGGTAGATACCAATGGTCTCAGTGTAGTTAGCGCAGTGCCTCTCTACGCGGTGAGCGGTCCTTGCCTCCCCATTCTCCAAAACATTCGAGAGGTCGTTACGGGGGAGTTTTCCATCGGATGTGGCGTAAATTGGTCTAACGGTTGCGAGCTTGAACTTCCCGCCTCCGCACCCATCGTCTGGGTTGCGAGGGTGGGGCTCACCAGAACTGTCCTCTGGGAACCAAACCCTCTTCTGGGGTCGGGCGGCAGCAGCAGCCGTTTCGGCTTCTGGGAGTTCCCATGTAAGACGTGTGTCCTCTTCTGGAAGCCAGCTTTTCGGGCAGGGCACAAGTCTCTTTGCCATCAGGCACGAGCTGGGGAAATTTACGGCGGCATTGCGCATCATAGTGTAAAGGAGTTTGCTGATAACGTTGGTAATTGTGAATAGGTAAACTTTGAAAGTAAGCGAGTAGGTGTGGGAGTGGAATGTCATTTCCTATTTTGCCATATTTTCAATTCAATTTTTTAAAAAAGTCCCATATTTTCCCAAAAATAGTTGATTCCTAAAAAAATGCGTTAGTTTAAGGAAAAAAGAATGAGTTAGTTTAAAAATGGAGATGGGGTTAGTTGGGATATCATTATTAGGGTTACTTACCTTATTTATAGGTATACCTATCGCTTGTTTATGCTGTAAAAGATATGAAAGCACGACTTCGCCTAGGGATTATCGGACTTTTGTCGGAGCTGTCGAATCTCCTCGTCAACAAACGACGAGTAGCTGCTAGATGCCATGTAGTATTCTTTGTCGTACTCATAGCCTTCGAAATGAGGCAGCTCCTCATTCTCATCATTTATCCTACAGTCCAGTTGTTGGTTGTAGTCGGGCGCGAACTCTTCGTCGCATTGTAGAGATAGGTCGTACTCTTGTACCACCACTTGTTTGTCCGCCTTTTTAGGTGCTTCAACTTTGGCCTTTGCGGCCAAACGTGAAGATCGACGGTGTTGGGGCGTAAGCATCATTTTCTGTTCTGTAATAGTAGTTTGTTGTGCAAATCAGATAGTTTTCGGAGTTTAATACTTTTAACTATTAACCAAAAAAACATTTCAATTTTTTAAAAGTTAAACAAAAAGTATCAGATGTATACATAATGTTGACTTTCATTATGGATAACATATACATAGTTATACCATGTGTAGTAGCTGTGCTATTATTTTTTGCATATAACAACACAACAGATGATAAACCAAAAGTGGTTGAACCTGAGAAAGTAGTTTTACCAGATTTTTTAGCTAGTGATAAGTTCTCTGGAGAGAAAAAGGGATATATTTTTAAAATGGATAATCAAGGGTTAGGTTATTATAAAGATACTACTTTTTAGTATTTTCATGAATTTCCTTTATGAGTTTATGCATATCTTTGTTTTCTTCTATATGTTTTCTTACTAACAAATTATAAGAGTAAAAAAAATAAACAGCGGCGCCCAGCCCAGTGGCCCAGCCCAAATGCTCTAACATTATACTCTAACAATACAATAAAAAATTTTCTAAATAACATATTTCATTGTATATACAATTAAGCTTCCACTAAACGACACATTATTGACTCGCCTTTCCAATTTTCCCACGGGGCATCGGGTTTGTTCGCAATTTCAACAATGCCCCAAATCCATAAAGCCACAATTGCAATTGTCCAGAGGATTGTAAAGCAATAACCAGCACATAATCCGCAATCCTTACAGTCTTCTCCGCCTGACATAATGCAACAACTCATAATACATACAAATACTAAGCCGCCGAAAACAGTTGCCATAGATATAGCAAACATGTCCCATCGTTCTATGTTGCCCCAACCACTTCCAAATATACCAGTAAAAGGTATTCCTTGAAGTACGATTGCTGGAACAAAGGATTTCCCTTCTTTGACACAATTGTCATTTACATCGTCCCATTTCCAACAATCATTTGGGAAACAACCACTTTTCCCACTATTTGGTTCGGCATAAGCAAGACATTTTCCCGGACATACACAGTCGGTACTGTTTGTTCCTTCCTTACACGGAATAGGTTCAAATGTACTTACTTCCAATAACTGACGTCGCATTGGTCTGAAATAGTTAATTTTGTGTTCTGACTCAACACCTGTGATTGATAATTCAATTCCCGTCGCAGATAATCCTGGTAATGCGGTAGGCGAACCGCGTAAATCGTAAAACCCTCCGGTTGATGCCGGGATGAATTGGGCATTACTTAAAGTAAAGGTTAAAAGTAGACTGATAAGAGCTGATTTAAACATATCGCTGGTTGTTTTGAAGGTAGAATACTTATATTAATCTTATTGTGAATTGGTTCAATTTTTTATTTTTAATTAAACCAATGCCAAAAAACCACTTCCAATTGCCAAAGCTGTAAATAAATGCCAAAAAGCATGCATTTGATAGTTTTTTACATAAGAACAGGCGAATTGATCAAGTAACCAACAAATAGTTGCTAATGAAAATAAAGTTATATATCCTATTATAAACCATCTTTTTCGCCCTTTTGTAATTTTTAAACCTAAATCTGCTAAGTATATTTGGGCAGCTGCGAAAAATATAAAAAAATACACAAAATATTCATGCAAAACTATATAACCAGAAATGATAGGTATTGCCCAATATCTGCTTGTTTTTTTAATATGACAAACAGTATCATAACTCAATATTATCATTGCAATTTCATCAAACATTTGCGCATAAACCCTAAGTGTCATATGTAATGCAAAAGCGCCTAATCCCACAAGAATTAAACTTTGTCCTAAGTTTGATATCCGGGTCTTTAAAAAATATAAACCAACTAATACATAATAAATAGAGGAAATCGTATTAAAATATTCAGCTATCCACGGTGATCGCGCGTATTTATCTTCACAAAAATGAACACTTGTATCTTCGGGTCCCCAATAATAATCCATATTATTAGTTAACCCTAAGTCTCTATATAGCTTTTCAAAATTCATAAGCATTGATGAAAACACTTCTAAAATACACTTAAATTTTAAGTAAATATAATTTGTAGATTATTAATAATGTACATATCTGATTTATTTTTTATTTCACACTATACCGGAATTATATTTACTAATATAGGTTGGATTTACTATCCAAAAGTTTTGTTTATTCATCCTATTGTTATTTTATCATGGAAACTCAATAATAATAAATGCATCATTAGTCAACTTGAATACTATTTATTTAAACGTACCTTCTTAGGAAATGGTGAAAAATATTATGTTCCGAAATATGCTCGTTATATTTTTTACTTAAATTTTGTTACTGGATTATTCTTCAATCATCCCATTATCCAGTTATAAAGTTGATGTTTATATTCATTTAAACTAAATTCTTCATTATTCATATCATAATCAGTAATATAAAACTTTTTTACAGATTCTGGCAATGTGTTTTCGAACTGTAGATGATTGTTATTTTCACTTTTTTTAAATATGATAGCGCCGTTCGATCCTGTATAATACCCTTCGGCTAATCCCCTATAATGCCCACCGCAATCCCACATATTAAGTCTTATTTTGCCCATATTTCCATGTAACTCTACTGGCAAAACATCTACTCCCAATGTCTTTATTGAGGTAAATAAATTATTTAAATTATAATGCAACCTCTTTACAAAGGTTGACTTGCCCACTTCTGTGTCTCCGATTACAACGACTTTGTACTCTATTGTTTGCATGTTGATATATTAATAAACTTAATATATCAAATTTTCTTCAATTTTATAATTAATAAATTGAACTTTCCCTCAATAACTCAATATATAATTAAGTAATCCAATGAATACACTACAGTTAAGTAAAGAAACCATGATTGACGCAATTGATCGCTTTGAAACAAAGCATTTAATGTATATTGAATACCCTATTATGTTAAGAAATTGTTTTATTGTAGGTATATTAATAGGCAATGCAGTACGATTATATTATAATTCATTTGAAGAGTATTTAGATTGTATGTTTGAAATTAGTTGGACTGGTATTGGTTGGGGGAAAACTCCACACAATATACAATTAATTACCGGTATTTTAGCCGCACTATTTGCGATCGGTTATAATTATTATGCTTTCACGGTAAATATGCATGGACCTCTTAAAACAAGGCTAAAATTCAAACATGATTCTGATAATGAGGACGATGATGACTCAGATTATAATCCTGAGGATGATGAGGACGCGGAAGATTCTACAGATGAAGATGACGAGGACACGGAAGGTTCTACAGATGAAGATGAAGAGGAGTCTGACGAAGGCTCGTGCCTTAACACATGTGCATGTAAACATTGTGATACAAAGGACCCAGCTTATTGGAGATACAATAGTGATGGAGAATATGAGTATCGTTCTGACTGGTCTGAATATGAGAATGAAAATGACGAAGGTGATAATAGCGAGGTTGAGGAAATATTGTCTCAAGCAGAAGAAAATAAAAAAAATGTGTAATTTTATAGTTCAACAATTATATTTTAGTGGTGAAATTAGGCTTTTTTACTAGGAGATTTTTCATTAGGCTGGTTGCCTAGGCCTATAATATGATCAGCAGTCGTTTGCTCGGTATCGCACTGGTAGTTTACGTAGAGTACTAGTCTGGGTACTTTAGAGCATGCCGAGTTACCGTGTGGTAGGCCGCAGTTCCAAATTACTGCCTCGCCGAATCTTGTAGGTACATCTACTCGTTTTAGGCCTAGGGTTTTCATAAGTTTGATAGGGATTTTCTGTATAGTCTTAGTCTTACCAGGCCAGTTCAATCCATCGCCTATTTCAGCGTATTTCTTATGAGCGCCTTCGTAGCCGTACCAGCCAGCTTCGCTATTATTTAGCCCTAGTATAAACTGTAGTCTTTGAAACCTACCTTGATTATCATAAGGGTGATAGGATACCGGGTCGTCAGCGTGGCGCGGTTCTGGGACCCTATCTCTGTTTTCTCTAATATAGCTCATATCAGTGTGCAATTGCATGTCTTTAGCAGGCGGTAGCTTTATACCGAAGCGAGTAAGGTGCCTTTTTACCGGGCTTTGATAGAGCGCTGTCATGAGGGGGCGGAGTTTTTCCCGCAGTTCGTTAAGCCTAGTGTGATAGTAGGTGCTTTTCTGGCTAGTAGCAGAGCCCATGCCGCAGTTCATAGCATTGGCTGGTACTCTAGTATTAATATACTCCCTACCATCTTTGGTTTTTTGACCGTACATTGCTTTGAACATAGGACTGTCTTTAGGCTGCTTAAAGTACGGATTGGTTTTCATTTCGCTATCTAGGTCAATCTGTATAGTTGCCGGGTCTACGCCCCTATCAGAGAAGAATTTGTAGTATTCGCTCATACAAATTTCCCTCATTTCGGCTACCTCAGACTCCTTAAGAATCCCCATCTCAATAAGGTTAAGCCTCATATAACCTTTGTCCCGCAGTGAAGTGAATGCCTCTTTAAGGGCATTTGAGATTTTCGTTTGTTCAGTAGTAGTTATTGCTATTGCGCTCATTCTAGTAGTAGATTGGTTTGCTTTTAACTTATTTTCAAATTTTTACTTCAATTTTCTTCAATTTTTTAAAATTGCATATATACATATATATGTACCAATATACAATCTTACAAGTATTATTTGTGGGTGTTATTGCCGGATTTGCATCTGGAGCATTGGGACTTACCTCTGCCCCAATTTTAGTACCATTACTTACCATACTAAAAATGGTAGATAGTTATAAAAAGGCCATTGGTACCACACTATTTGCTGTATTACCTCCACTATCAATCGGTGCTGTATATACCTATTATAATGATAAACAAGTTGATATTAGACTAGGTTTGATTTTGATGGCAGTTGTTGCTGTTGCTGCTTATGGTGGAGGTAAATTCACAGAATTTGCGGATTCTAAAACAGTAGCATATATTACCAGTGTGTTATTATTATTTTTATCCATGTTCTGGTTTTACTGTGGTTACACAGGTAAATATATAGGCGATAAATAGTAATTTTTAATTATTTAATTATTATTTATCTTCTCTTCCGTTTTCTTTTACGTTTACGTTTTTTTGTCACACGCTTTTTCCTTTTCCTTTTCTTCTTTTTGTTACCTTCTGCTATTCTAGATTTCATAGATTTTCTCCTAGAAAATAAAGACGCTTTGCTTAAATTTAAACTAGGCTCATCTTCAACCTCTGTAATTATTACTTCTGTGATAGGCATCAAATCCAATTCTTTCAACAAATTTCTTCTAGTAGGCGATGATAGTCCAGGATTAGTTGAAATCTCTGCCTCTCTGCGCCACGCTTCTTCATTCCACATTTGGGGTTTTAATTTCATCATTTCTTCTAAAAAATCTTGTCGTGTTTTTTCTCTCAGGTCCTGTTCTTGTTGAGTTAATTCATTTTTACCTTTTTTAATGCGTCTATCTCTCTTTTTTTGTAACCTAGACGCTAGTCTGCTGATTTCTTTACCTGATACATTAGCTGTATCTATTCCATATATTTCTTCCGCGGTCCTTCCGAATGGATTAGTTGATACTTGTTTTCTATTTTCCCGCCGCATATTATTTCTTATTTGCGATTCGAGATCAAAAGGGGTAGTTGTTCTGGTTCTATTCCTACGCGTTTGTCGCCTATTAGAATTGCCTATCATGTGTTTTTGTGTTCGATGATGTCTTTTATGTGTCGTTTTTCTCATTCCTGTTCTTCCTTTATTTCCACGTGGCATTTATATATACAAGGTATATTATTTCTTGAACATCTGTGACACTCCGCGTAAATCTTCATAAACTCTGTCTACGCAATGATTTATATTTTTTATATAAAGAGGTACTACATTTGCAAAATTAGCATTTCCAGAATTTACTAAATCTATAATTTCCTGCATTTTTTCGTCCGTTTCTTTATCTCTTCCCGCAGATCCTAGTTTTTTACAAACGCCAAATGTATAGCTAACTAAATTATATAAATCTGTTGGTTGAAAAGCCTTATTTTTAATCATTTGTTCGAATAATTCCACATCCATGCTTTCCTCTATTTCATTTCTTAAAGGACTGTCTTTTTTTAAAATAGAAGTTAGCTTTACCCTAATTTCATTATATAAACGCGTTATCCATTCATAATCAGGTGGATCCGCTGCAACTTTTTGCTCTAACAAATCAAAAAAGGCCCTTTTATATGTTTCTTTGACCTGTTCAGTTAAACGATTTACATTTCTATTAAAACCTTCTTTTGCTCGTTCTTCTTCGCTCTTGCTACCCTCCATTTGGTAATAAATACTACTAAACTTTTATATTATTATTAAGTTTATTTAATAAAAGGTTAAATATTTGTTAATATAGTTTAATAAATGTCACAAGTTAAAATTAATGTATTTGATGATGGTAATGATGTATATAAACGTTACGAGAATATATGGAATATTACGGGTAGTAAATTTCATGGTAGTAAGGTAGAATTAACTAACGCAGTAGAAAAAGAGATTAAAATTAAGTCCATTTCTGCATGGAAAGTAAAGGTTATTCAAGATAATAATAACTTTTATGAAGGGACCTCATTACCAGAATAAAAATAAGTAACAATTATTTAAAAAATAATATAATGAAATTAGAGATGAATAAGGATTTTGTCGTTGATACTGGACAAAAATTCATTTCAAATGTTTTAGGAGGCGCTGGTGCTATATGGGGTTCATCTGAAGTTGTATGTCTAAGAAACAATACAAATAAAAGATTATGGAGGGGGATTGCTGGTGGAGCGGGAATCATTTTTTTTGGAATATATTTACAGGAAAGAATCGATAAATATAAAAAGTTAAAAAATTGAATATAAAGAACTTTAGTTTACTAATAGTAAACCTAACTACTATTACAATGGGAATCTGGAATACTCGTAAAGGCAACAGTCATAAAGTGAATATGGTAGAAAATTATATTAGAACGATGCAATCTCACGGTGCCCGCTTTTGCTGGTTTGATGATAATCCAATGATTAAAGATGATAAAAGTGCGTATTATGAAACAAAAAAGGATGAAGATGATAATCCACATCAAGTTCTTAAGGAAGGCCTTACTGTAGTATGCGAGGATGGAGAATCTATTACAGGTTATGTTACTCATATTGTGCGTGGAGAAGACTGGTTTATTATTCAACCTGGAACATATCCTACTTATAATTCCCAAATGTACGTTGAAGATCTTTAATTTATTCATATTATAAATCATTAAAATATCAATAATCTTAGTCGAATTGAGGAGGCGCATCATCTGGTGATCGACCAGTTGATCGTTGACCATGGACAACCATCCATTTACCGTCAACTCTCTGCAAAACCGAACTTACAACTGCGATATCATTATTTTCTATCCCTTTGTAATTGAACTTACCGTGCGTTGTATAACAAACAAATGCCATATCACCAACAATTTGCATTTTGTTTACTGAAACTAAATCGTTCATTTCAACACTTACGTCATTATTATTCATCATATTGTCCCATTCTTTTTTATTTAAAGGATTACCCGTTGGTCTTACAAAAACGCAATTATCATGCATATGTTTCATACCCACCGTATGGTCTTTATTACACATATCTTTGATTACTGCCAAAACTTTATCTTCATCACTCATTATATCTTACTAAAAAGAAATCTTTTTAAATTAAATTTTTATAAATTTCACTATTTCTATGCTGTTTTTTGCCAACCTATATCTTTTCCTTTCCATTCATAGTTAAATGTCTCAGGATCGAATTTTGCTGATTTTCTAATATTTTCTATATGCCACATTGGTTGTAAATTGGACCAGTGAAAACACATATATTTTTCCTCTTCATTTGAAAAGTTAAAACTTGCACACGGTTTGCGATGGTCAATATCCCACCCATATGTCCCGTCTGGTTTTGTTCCCATATTTTGCCAATTCATTTCTTCTGTAAACTGATTTTCGATATGTTTGTACGCTTCTTGTACAGTACAACACATATATTGTATCCTTTTCTCGTTGGTTGCCGCATTTTGATTTTTTAATGCGCTTGAAACTCTGCCTCTTAATACAGACACGAAATGGCCTATAGGATTACACGTAGAACAGGTTCTTCTCATTTTTTTATGCTCACATATTGCACCCCCTTCACATTTTTTACAAATATGTTTTATAACACCATGTTCACATAAATCTCGTCCCCCGCAATCTTTACATCTTCTTGTTTCTTTTCCATGCACACACATATAACTACCATTACATAGTTTGCAAAAGTGTTTTTGTACACTATGAATACATAGGGAAACGCCGCCGCATTTTCTGCACTGCGATGGTCTCTTTTTATGTTCACAGTATAATTCTCTACCATTCCATATTCTTACCTTACCATTTTTGAGATATTGTTTGCCTTTTTCCCGGTTCTTTTTCAACCGAGGAAGATCTGGTATACTTATAAAGTTCATCTTATCTTGATAAAGGGAAGTATGGCAATTAAAAAATTTTTTAAATACAATTCAATTTAAATTAACTATATTATTTAAAACTCAATACCCTCTTCTTCAAGATCTTTTTTCAAATTTTTCCAATTATTTTCTACTTCTTCAATTAATCCCAATCCAAACTTATACCTTTCCATATCATCCAAACAACTTAAAATATTACCACATCTCAATTCATTAATAATTTCATTTATAATCGTTTTATCTTTATTCAACGCTTTGATCAACCATCGTTCTCTTCCTCCGATAATATCAAGCCTTTTTCCAATATCTCCCTCATCTATACTTACTAATTTACCACCATCTTTTATCAAAACATTTCTTCCATTAAAATCACTTACTCTAAAAATACCTCGAAATACACCAATTTTAACAAACTCTTTCAACATGCTTCTATCGTTTAATAGCTCTTTCTTTTTCTTTCCAATTTCCGTACCAGGTTCTATTTTATCCATTACACAATAAACAACTTTTTCATCTTCTGTATATACTTTTTTCCAATTATGAACCCAGCTCTTTTCATTTTTATCTATTTTTTCAATTCTAAAATTACTCAACACTCTTTTCATGCCAATCTTTTCCAATCCAAATATTTCTTTACAGTTATCCACGCAAGCATAATCTCTATTATAATTCATACTTTTTCGACTTTCCTTCCAAACTGTATTAGGTTTACCCCAGCTAGCCGAAACAAATTCAAAACACATAACCTTATTTCCACAAGTCGTATCGGAACATAACTTTATATAATTTACATCAATGTTTTGACCATCTATAAATTCCAAATTTTTTTCCAAATCATCAAAATTAGGTTTTCCTCTTAACTTTTTAATTCGTTTATACTTAGCAGTCCTTGTCTTTTCCCTCTCTGTTTTTTCTTTTTTCACTTTTGTATTTTCTGTCTTTTCCTCAGAATTACTTTCTCCGCTTTTTACTATTTTAACAGTTTTCTTTTTTTCCTTTTCGACCTTTTTGACAGCTTTCTTTTTTTCTTTTTCAACTTTTGCCATTGCTTTTCTTTTCTTCTCAGCTAACTTTTTGGCATAACTTTCAAGTTTTCCAGTTTGATAACTGTTTCTCCATTCTTCTACTAGAAACTCCGAATCTTCATCTTTTACATAACCACCTTCTTCCATAAAATCAATTCCATTTTTCCCTAGTTTTCTTCCCAAACTAGTGTGCATGTCTATCACATAATCATCAAATACTAGCCTTTTCCTATTTTTAAACATTTTTTCCACATCTTTCTCATCTGCTTCCGGTTCATTCAAAAGCATGTTCGCATCCCAATTTATATTATCTTTTTCCAAACACAGATCAATCGCCGCAGTGAGGAAAATACATCTTTCTTTTTTACTTTTATTATAGAATTCTTTTAGTCTATAATTTAAACATCTTGTCAAAAGCGGATTTCCGAAAGCAGTTTTAAACAAGAATTCCCAGACTATATAAATATTATCTTTTCTATTAAATCGTCTCTTATCTCCAGTCCTTTGTGCTGTGTATATCATAAACATCCAATAAAAGCAAGCGTGATCGCCCTTTTCAAAATATTTTTTAAAATTTCTAAAATACCAATTATCAGTATCTTCTTCGCTTTCTTTTTCTACCAAATTATCCGGCTTGTTACTATCGGCTTTTCTCATGTTAAAATTAAAATGTGCTCTAATATCACTATTTCGTCTCAATAACCTACTGTTACACAAAATCTTACAAATTTTAATTAAACTTATAAAATCATTTCTCTCACTCTTTTCAAATTTTTCTATCAAATTATAAACCATCAAATATTTATCCCATTCAATAAATAACAGTTCTTCATCTAACATTACAATTATTCTATTAATCAAATTTGTAATTATTCCTCGCGTGGCCTTCTTTTCTTGTTCAGTTCTAGCATAAACTTTAAACAAATAAATTTCTCCTAGACACCAAAGCATCTTACCCTCTTCCCTTCTCCTCATATATTTTTGCAATCCACTCTTCAAAATATCTAGCTTGTGTCCATAGTAACTTAAACTACTAAAACAAGTTCTATAAGCTAGTTTACTATCTAACGGTTGATTTGCCATGGTTTCTTGTATAGTTTGCATTTTATAAATACCATTTTATAAGTAATTATTTATTTCAATTTTTTGAGGGTCTTAATACAAATTAACAAAATTACTTAAACTACAAAAGCAATATTTTTTAAATGCATAGTAATTTATTTTCGATTTATACAGCGCTTTCATTAATGTTTTTTAGAGGATGCTACAAACTTTTAAGAAAAAATAATGTAACCCCGGTGTTAAGTGAAAATATACCATGTTTAATACATGCTTGTTTAAGTTCAATAACCTCCGGATATGCGCTTATTTATTACAGTCCGCAAACCTATTATTTTATGGGACAATTTACTGCCGGGTACATGCTTTCAGATTTAATTCATATATTTAAAAAAACCGGCGCTTCACTCAGTATTCCTTTAATAGGACACCATATTGTTACTTGTATTACATTGTCATTGCCTCATAATATGAAAGTTCCATTTAGTTTATTTTTAGCAGAATCATCAAATATACCAAATAACTTTACTTATCTCCTTATAAAAGCCAAAGCTAATCCCGCTTTAATTAAAAAAATTAAAACTATACAATTTTATAGTTTTTTAATTGGTAGAGTTGTCGCGATTCCAATTGTCATATGGGCATATAATGACATTCCTGCATTTAGTGAAACCGATAAAAGTATTATGAATTTGTCAACTGTATTTTTGTATAGCATGAGTGTTTTTTGGTCCTATAAATTATATATTGGTTTAAATAAGTAATGGATATAAAAATAAAATAAAATACATAATTATAAAATGGATAATAGAGGGAAAGCAGCCGCTTTAGTAGGATTAAGTGCAATCGGAGGTATTTTAGCATATTATGGTATCTCACAATATGGTAATGAAAAAGAAGAGCCGGCCGAGCTCGCAAACGTCGATAAAGAAACTTCTGTAAATAATGATAAAAAAGAAGAAAGCGTTGCAGATACTGTTGGCAGTTATTTGACAAATCTTGTAACGGGTAGTAAAAATATTAAACTTAGTATAGATGAAACAGACGGTGATAAAGAACAGGGTAAAGAAGTTTTAACTGAAAAAGTAACTAATGAAGAAAGTAAAAAAACAGAGGGCGGTGAAGATAATAAAGCGAAATGGTCTAAATATTGGTCCAATGAATATGATAAACAGCAAAATCCTAAAGATAAATCCGAGGAAGAAGCAAGTGCAGCAGATTTTAACTAAAATATAAATATTATATATATAATGGCTTGTCCCAACATATCATATTTTTCTACCGATGCATTAACATTAGTTTGGATCATTTTGATTATTATTAATTTAGTGTTGGTTATTTACGCAACAATGACGAAGGAAACATTTATAGGAGGTGATCATGAATCACTATTTGAAACATTCTCAATTTGAGGCGTCTTAATATTTTTAGTAGGTGTATATTTTCCTATTAAAAAGTATCTTTTATATTTTTTCTTACCATCCTTACCATATCCGTCTGACCTGCGTACTGGTTTCATCTGATAGTTGCATATTTTCAATATCTGTCGTACTAAATTTAATAATGGCCATTTTTGACCCGTCTCCGCGGTTTTTTGGAGAGATGTTAAACTCGAACTACTAAATTTTTTCTTTAATTCAACAATGTCTTCCTTTACTTCATTATATGTGTCTTTTGAAAGTAAAATTTCACGCGGTATCAGTTGCCCTTCAAGCTGATCTACTACATCAAATTGAATTTTGCATTTTTTCAGAAATTTGATAACTTGTTCGTCCATATAAGAATTTATAGTTTTATATATTTAAATAATGAAATAAACAAATAAATTTATATTATTTATATGCAAATAATATTTGATAACTTCCCTTATTCTAATGGTAATCACGCAGCTCATGTATGGAATTTTGATGGGGATGAATTAAAATGGTCTGATGTTAGTAAATATATTAGTGAAAAAACAAAGGTGCCTTTACATTATATTAAAATAAGGGATCCTGAAAAGGGATTGTCAAGTAGAATAAATCTAGATTTAAATAATAACAACTTAGTGAACTTAGACAAATTTAAATCTACTTATAAAAGTGGTCAATCAAAAATAGTTGATGTATGGTTTCAAATATATTTAAATTTCTTTTCAAAAAAGTAAATTATACTATGACATTAAATTTACTGTGACTTTTATATTCCGTTTTTACCCAATCTGGCAGTGATTCTGCATTAAACTCTGGGTTTCGGTGTTCTTTAATATTCAATCTAATATTTTGGGATTCGTCTGTTACTTTATTTAAATCTGTCATTTCAATACATTTGGTTTTTTTTATAATTTTTTTTTTACATTTAAGATTATAGATAAACCATATATTTGTTATAAATGATACTACTGCCCCAACACCTGTTGTAATGAATAATGTTTTATTATTATTATAGCAAAACTCCATGTTTTATATAGATAAATATTATCTAAAATCATATAATATTATATGGTAAATATGAATAATTCGGTCCATGTGTAAAAAAATGTAAAAAAATCAAAAAAGGATTCTCAAAAAATCGAAAAATGGACATTTTAAAAATGTCCAAAATTCACTCATGATACAAAAGCTTTTAAAAAACTTTTACACTTTTTACACACATCTACAATTTTCTAAAGACGATTTAAAAAAAAATGAAAAAACGTCCGCTACAACTATAAAAAATGCAACAAAAATGCTCGAAAATTAGCAAAATACAAACATGGTAACAAAAAGTCGCAAAAATCGCAAGCGAATTTTATTATATATTTATTGCTTACATTTATGATATAAATATATTGAACTTTTTTTAAAACAAATCCACTACATATTAAAAAATGGTAACAAAAATGGGTAACAATGGTAACATACAGTTGATATTAAAAAAAAATCAACAAAAATAACATATAATGCGCGCTGGAATATGGGTTGGAACCTTTCTGTTATCCAAAGTATTTTGTATATTTTGTTGAAATGAAAACGCAATTTGTCGCCAAAAATCGCCAAAACAATGTTGTAAGTATAAAATAAAGTTACAATTTTTGGAGGGCCCTACAATAAAAAAAACTTAAATAAAAAACTATTTAGGCGATTTTTTGTTATCATTATATAAGAATAGTTACCATGTCGCAAAAAACAGAGAATTTATTTTATTGTAAGAAATGTGACTATACATCTAGGAACAAATATGATTTTAAAAAACATCTATCAACTGCTAAACATAAAAAAATGAGAATGGTAAAAAATGATAACAAAAATGATAACAAAGTGTTGAATTTCAGATGCGAGTTTTGTGGAAAATGTTATAAATATAGAAGCGGGTTATCTAGGCACCAAAGTAAACCGTGTAAACCAAAACAATCATTACCGTTGAAAAAAAGTCGCAAAAATCGCCAAAAAGTCGCCAAACCATCCATGGAGGGAGATCAGATGAGCGATACTTTAATGAGCCTTACTAAGACGTTAGCGCAACAAGGAGAGCTAATAGAAAAACTTGTGAATTCGCAAAATGAGATGATACCGCGTTTGGGTAATAATAACAATAATAAGATATCTATTAATGTATTTTTAAATGAACATTGTAAAGAGGCAATGAATCTTGAAGATTTTATTAACAACATCAAAATCTCATTAGAAGATCTTGAATATACAAATGAACATGGATATGTAAAAGGAATTAGTAATATATTTACTAAAAATTTGACGGATATGGAGGCAACTCAAAGACCTATTCATTGTTCTGACAAAAAGCGATTGCAATTTTATATTAAAGAAAAGGACTCATGGGAAAAGGATAAACAAAATGTAAAGATTAATAATAGCATTCAGGAAATTACTAAAAAGCAAATTCTTGAACTAAAACAATGGGAAGACAGTCATCCAAATTATCTTAATAATAATGCTCAATATATGGAATGGCAAAAAATGGTTCAAAATTTAATGGGCGGCGGTACGTCAAAAGCACAGGTAAAAAATACAGAAAGTATAAAAAAAACAATTTCTCAAAAAGTAGATATTAAAGAAGCTATTGAAATTAAAGTTTGATTACCAGTAGCATATACCTAATATTTCTTTGTTGGGCAAATCTTCACTCGCATCTGGTCTAATAAATTTACAATCATTTTCTCTAATTATATCTTTCCACATATCTGTAGCATTCCATCTCTCTCCCATTACCCCAAAAAGTAATTGCAACCCTCCCCCTACGTAAATAGCGGATTTGCCTAAAGAGTCGTAAATAAAACCGGACAACGGAATTCCATAACCACCGCATCCTAATAATGCAATATCAAAATCTAACACCGCTATTTCAGAACACATTTTTTGAAATGTTTCCTTCCAATTTTTATGTATATGATTTCCAGCTGCCGTATTGTATGGTTTATAAAATACAAATTTTTGATTTTCTAAAAATATAGGTTTTCCAGGAAAAATTTCAAATTTATTTTTTAACTGCTTTTGAAAAGATTCGACAAAAGGATGTACGATTAATACCTTTTTATCAATCAATGAATGTGTCCATGGAGTAATACCGTCCATAATAGCATAATATGGTTCAAGAGTCTCGTTATGGAGAGGCGGAATATTAGGAAAATTATTAAAGAAATTAACTTCTGTATAGCTTCTTAATTGAGATATGTTAGGTGGAAAATAAGATATTGCAGATGAATTTAATAAAATTTGAAAGTACAACTGGGCATAATCTTTATAATCCTTACTGTCTTTACTATATATTCCCGCATAAGTTGATACTAATGTTATTATTTCATGAAGCTTAATTTCATTTGGTAGTTTATTAAACTGCGAAAGCATAGCTAATCCACCAGTTTCTTCACCCATTCGACTTATAAGTATTTTTTTTTCACTATTTATCATATTTATTAAACCATCATTACTACGTTTTAGTGTCATTGTGGGAACCTCATCGTATATTTTTTTACTTTTTTGCATTATAATATGCATTTTTATTATGTATATTATAAGTTATACGAATCAAATTAATTCGATTATCAAAGTAAAAAAAAAGGGAGCAACCCATAATCCCATATGAGCGAAAAACGCAATAATAAATGCTATTATAGCTGTTTTTAAAGCTTTAATTAATCTTTTTCTTTGAGGATCCCCTTGCAATTGATCATATTTATGAGTATTTAGAACATAAAAGCCGTATGCCAATGTAAGTGCTAACATAAATAAAGCTATATATGCATCTTTGTCTATAGTGAAACTTTTGATTAATTTATCTCTAAATCCTCTATCGTTTCTAGAAATAGCAAATATTAACCATAATGTGTAGACTACTGAAATTATAAATAAAATATTAATATGTTCTTTTATTTGCATATAAATATTATACAGAAAAATCTTCGCTACCTTCTTGTATTGTATCTAACCTTCTGTTATATTGTGATGAAAATTGTCTTTCATTAATCATGTATATTTCTCTAGATGGAGGATGGGTTCTTAGTTGATTATATTCCTGCATTCTTTCATTTCTTTCTTCACGCCATTCCATATATAATTGATGGCCTGCGCAGCAACAAAAAGAAATACAGTATATTCCATAAAGACTTGCCAAAATAGTTCCGATCATAACCGAATTTGTACTGTTATTTTTAATACATAAAAAATATTATACTACGATTATTTTTTATATACTACACTACTACACTATTACACTATACACGCCTATTTCTCTTTTTTCAAATCCCCGTTTATCGTCGTTTTCCTTCTGTTTTTCTTGTCATTCTCCGCAACTTTTGCCTTAACAACAACCTGCTTTCTATTGCCCTTAACAACTATCTTGTTTTTTGGCTTACTCAGTGTTTTGCTCTTTACCTTAAATGTCAACTTTTCCGCCTTTGCTTTTACCCTCGCTTCATAGGCCTCCCTTCTGTTTTCCCACTTTTTAAGGGTCCTATACTTTTCAGCCCCGGCGGCATGTCTTAAGGTATAAATCACCTTCTTTTTCCAATCTGCCCCAACACTTTTCTCACTCATCACATACACATCGCCATCATTAAGCTCAATATCAATGGCCTTGCCCACCGGCATACCATCCTTAAACCATTGCCACCTCATTGGATAGCCACCGCCGCCTCCTATAGTTATACATATCACTACTACTCGCTCCGTATCGCCATGAAATCCGATTCCAGTTTTTTTAAGGTCATAATACCGATTACCTTCGACTACATTAATGATTACCTTAGTTTTGCTTCCAATGGCTATTAACCCCTCCGCAATCTGCTGCTTTAGCCGTTCAACAACCTTAAATAGCTTTGTCTTCGTTTTAAGGTTAACAATCGTGCCTTTACCCTCCGGGTAATTGGGCTCCTGGTCCATATCAAGCGCATAACATATATTTCGCCTTGCTAGCTTATTCATCACTCGTCCATGTTTTGTTTTATCCCTTAAAACTCGCTTACCCTTTGGATCAGTAGGATCTAGCACCGGCTTACCATTGTCATCCAGCAGGTCAGGATGCTTATTCGGGTCCAAATACTTGCTATCCCACTTATCCGCTACGAGCTCCCTATATACGCCTTTAGTATAAGGCTCCTTTTTAAAATAAGTTTCCTTAGACTCGTCGTCTGACATCTCATTCTGTACCCAGTTCCTTAAAAGCAGCACCCTTCCTTGATGCTCAGCTGCTAAACCAGCAATGGTATCGTCGCCACTCAATTCATTAAGGTTTAATACCTGCACATTGCTCGGACCCTTTCCCTCAATATAAGCTCCAATCCCATCAATGTCGCTGGCCGTAAAACCCTCACCCTTAATTGGCATTCGGCCTATTAATTGATTACCCCTATGATTCTCGCCGCCAGGAGCACAAGTTAAGGAAATTCTCTCGTTATTCATTCCACTACTCATTGTTTGCTTGTCCTTAAAATCAAATAGTTTTGCTTGTTTTAACTTGCTCGTCTTGTTTTTGTTCATTAATATCTATTACAAAAAGCAAAATTTTCAAATCAATTTTTTGTGTAATTCGTTTTTTCTCAATACGATTTAAAGCAGGAATGGCCACATCGGGTCATTTTCATACCGTTTGAAGTCGATTTTTACACGATCTTTTTCTATCTTATTCTCTTTATTCGGCGTTCTACAAATCTCTCCGCCGCAATGATCATGATTTGTCCAGTATATATTTTTTTCAATTGCATTTCTAATTTCTTCATTATCTTTATTTTCATTTGAAATAGTATCCCATCGACCTAGAGGAGTTGTTTTCTTAGCACCAACATACCACACAGAGGATGCTATTCTTTTTTTCTCTATAGTTTTTGTAGCATAAACAGCAGCGTGTTTTTGTGCTCTTTGTAGCAGTGTTGAACTCATGGTACTAATATTGAACATTTGTAATTATAAAATGAAAAAGTAATTTAAATTTATGGATCAATTTTTTAACTTATCACGTAAAAACTTTATTTAAAATTTATGATTAAAATATATGGAAGAAGGTATGGTATCAGATTTATTTATAAAAAATATATATGCTGTACAGAGGAACAATTACGGTCATGCTATTTTTATTATGAAAGAAATATTTCCCGGTAAAATATCAAAAGAAGGACAGGAACTATTTATTAAACATGTGGTTGATACTGTTAATGAATCATTGGCAATATCTAAAAAATTCAACAAAACTACCGCATTTGCTCATATATATTTAAATGAATGCAGTTTAAAAAACTTTTCTATGTCTTTTTTTAAGAAGCTTAGTAAAATATTATGCAATACATTTGATGATACTCTTGAAAATTTATATATTTATACTAAATCTAAAACATTTACAAGAATTTGGAGCATAGCTAGAAACTTTATCGATAAAGAAACCCGCCAAAAAATAAAACAAATAAAAAATTGAAGTTGTTTATTCAGTAGAAACTACTGGATATACACAACCAAAAACCAGTACTTTAGGAAATAACTCCAATCATGCTTACCTCTATCCGAACTACCACCCAATCAAAACCCACCTATAAAAATGACAGGAGGAATGAAACCGGTCGCACAAACAACAAGAAAGCTAAGAAAACTTTTGTCTTTGACCTCCCACTCGACGCCGCCCTAATTAAAACGTTTGTTGGCAAGACTCAACTAGCCTCGATTTCAAGCAATCATAGGGGCGCTGAAATAAATATATACCCTCCGGGTTATAACCCTGATCCACAGTATCAAGGGCTATGGCTAGTGAGAGCATCTTGTCGAAATAAGACAATTCTAGAGTCTCTGGCACACGATTTGATCGATCGATACAACAATATTGTTCAGATTGTAAGACAACTACGCTCAAGAGTAGAAGAGGCCATCGAAGATGAGGAGGCGATTGAAGGGGGCGAAGTAGCAAAATGCTCGTGTTGCCGTCATCACGAATCTGATACAGATTAAAATCTTTATATTACTTTAATCTGTACTAAAAAATTAACTTTTTATTTCACTATTAATTGCTGCTGTGGGTATAGAAGACCCGTGGAAAGTAAGTCCTGTTAGTGCCGGATAACTCTTTTTTGGCTCAATCATCATGTGGTACTTTTGTAGAAGTTGAATATCACACATTGTATTTCCATTATTATTTTCTGTTATGGTTTTTGCTTTTTTTAAAACTTCATCTTCATTTGTATCTCTAGAAACAACGATATGTTTAATATCATTATAGGCCCCTAACCATCCGTTGCACGTAGATCTGTACATATAAAAATCCATTTAGTACACTATGGTAGGTTTACTTTAAGTTTTAAGTATTTGAATTTATTTTGTTTTTGGTTTGCTTTTTTTAAAAAAGCAGCGAGAAGAGATATGTGAGGTGTAGAGATGTAGGGTGTAAAGTATTAGATTTTGGATAGAAGGGGAAGTTGTATATATA
>Ga0115011_10000933_pt1 | contig 21777 bp, 21 predicted proteins | sample TroAtlMetagenome_2_FD_88705 | JGI IMG/M metagenome (GOLD analysis project Ga0115011, IMG submission 88705) | Marine eukaryotic phytoplankton communities from Atlantic Ocean - Tropical Atlantic ANT8 Metagenome | ecosystem: Environmental > Aquatic > Marine > Oceanic | place: Tropical Atlantic...
AAACAAAGAAAACATAGCACGAAAACTACCGAAATCAAAGGCGCAAGGCTGCTAAGTTGCCTATTGAAAAATTGGCCAAGCGCGGGCTGGGGTTAGCTCTCCGGGCCGGTTGTGGAAAAAGCCCCATAGACACCCATCTTGCACCGGATAGCTCAGCGCTTGGCGATCGGCTCGCCGGAGACCTTGGTCAGTTCGTGGTAAGCCTTGACAACATTCTTCGTGACCGGCCCCGGCTTACCGTTGCCGATGACCCGCTGGTCGATCTTTACCACCGGCACGATCTCTGCACCGGTGCCGGTGAGGAAACATTCGTCGGCGTTGAACAAGTCGTACCGCGTCATGTTCGGCTCGGAAGTAGGTACTCCAAGCTCGGCCAGTAGATCGATCGCTGTGCCTCGGGTGATGCCGTGCAGTGCCCCGGACGACAGTGGCGGCGTGAACATCCGCCCGTCCTTGAGTATGAAAATATTGTCGCCGGTGCACTCGGCCACGTAGCCCTCTGCGTTGAGCATGATCGCCTCCTCATATCCGGCGATGTTCGCCTCGATCTTGGCCATGATGTTGTTAAGGTAATTCAGGGACTTGATGGCCGGGTTGACCGCGTTGTGATGGTTGCGCGTCGTTGCCACTGTCACGATCTCCATGCCTTTTTTATAAAGGCTTGGCGGGTAAAGCTGAATCTTGCCGGCGATGATGATCACCTGCGGGTCGGAGCAGCGGTTGGGGTTCAGGCCCAGCGTACCGCGACCGCGAGTTACCACCAATCGGATGTAGCCGTCGTTGAGTTTGTTGCGGCGGCACGTCTCAAGCGTGGCTTCCATCAGCTCCGCATGCGTCATCGGTAGGTCGAGCAGGATAGCTTTGGCCGAGTAGAACAGCCGGTCGATGTGTTCCTTCAGCTTGAACAACCGGCCGTGGTACGCGCGGATGCCCTCAAACACGCCGTCGCCGTAAAGTAGCCCGTGATCGAACACTGACACCTTCGCGTTTTGTTCGCTATAAAATCTGCCGTTGATATAAACCTTCATTCCCAAAAGCGGGGGTAAATCTACTGGAACCCACCCCGGCTTGGCAAGGGTGCACGGGAAGCCGAGCTTGCTTGCCATTTTTTTCACCGACATTGTTGGATTCTTTAAACTCACGGAGGTTGAGATGGTTACGGCGCTCGATTTGCTCGTCATGCAGAAGTAGATCGCCCAGTGAGCAGGTCATAGAGTTGCGCGGTGAATAACTTGGTCTTTGCCCGGGCGGTGGATTGGCCTAACTTGTTCACCGATGCCCGGCGTGTATCATCAACTGCTCGACGCTACCATTGGCCACCTCGAGTCGCTCAAGCAGCGGGGTGTGCGCTACGTCGATGCGTCGCCGGAGGCGCTGGCGGGCCTGGCCAGGCCGGCGGCACAAACAACCCCCACGGCCCCGCTTGGCCAGGCGGCGCCAACCCTCATTCCGCAGCGTCCCGACGAGCCAAGCGTTTACGACTCGCCCAATCTCTCCGCCGCCGATAAAGAATCCGCGATGACCAAGCTGCGTGACGAGGCGCTGGCCTGCGCCCAGTGCGCGCACCTCGTATCGACGCGAACGCAGGTCGTGTTCGGGGTCGGCACCGTCCATGCGGAGTTGATACTCATCGGCGAGGCGCCGGGGCTGGACGAGGACAAGGAGGGTGAGCCGTTCGTCGGCGCGGCCGGCCAACTGCTGACCAAGATCATTGAGGCCACCGGACTCGATCGTGACAAGGTTTACATCGCCAACATCCTCAAGTGCCGCCCTGACACACCCGGCAAGGTATACGGCAACCGCAAGCCGCGCCCCGAGGAAATGGAAACCTGTTTCTCGTGGGTCAAGCGGCAGATCGAGATCATCCAGCCCAGGGTGATGGTTGCGCTGGGTGGAACAGCCGTCGAGGGCCTGCTTGGCAAAATGCCGTCCGGCATCACTCGACTGCGCGGCAACTGGCAGGAGTACCGCGGCGTGCCGGTGATGCCCACTTTCCACCCGTCCTACCTGCTGCGCAACCAGTCGTGGGTGATCAAGCGACACGTCTGGGAGGACATGATGCAGGTGATGGAACGCCTCAACATGCCCATCAGCGAAAAACAAAGAGGCTACTTCCAACGCCGGTAGCGCTTGGCTGGATATTTTGTTTTCAACCGCGAATTCACGCGAAGAAACACGAATGAAACCAGAGAATCCCTTTTCCCTCGAGGGAGAAGGTGCCGAAGGCCGGATGAGGGTGAACGGGCTTGGCCAAGTGCGCTTGGTGGTCACTCCAATCCTGTCTATCCTTGTTTATTTTTCATGACCAAATTGGAACATGAATGGACAGGATTATTTTGAACGGGCAAACAACCGGCTCATTTTACTGTCCTCAAAGCGGTGCAGAGAACCGGACTGCAAAACGCTCCCGCGAAAGTCCCACCCAAAAACAAACGCAGCCGGCGTCCTTTTGGGAGCAACCGGCTGCGGGTCAGTTCTTATTCAGTATTTCCAAATCGGGCCTTCGCCCGTGCGTTACAAGGAGAGTGACTCCTCGTTGATTCGGGTGAACGAATCGAGTTGGGGGGCCTTGAAGCCACCCCGGTCGGCGTTCGCCAGATTCAGGATCGTGTCCAGATCCTCGCTGACAGTCATCCGTCCCCATCGGGTCTGAATCATTGTCTGGTCACCCACCGGTTCAACGGAGATGACCGTGTCGAGGTTGAACAGAATCTTGGAATCTTCCTCGGTACAACCGGTCGGCGAAGCCTGTGTCAGTTTCACGAAGTGTGCCATTTTCTGTTTCCTTTCTTCCGTGCTGATTGACCTTCAATCAACAACGAATTCATTAAGGCACAAGCCGGCGGCGCGTTCAAGGGCAATTACATTTGTGACCGTTTTGTGACCTTGGCCAAGAGGAACGCACTAGGTCCTCGAAGTTATTCCGCCTGGCCAAGCGCTTGGCGGTCGGGGCGGCTGCGGTGATAGAGCCACCCGAACTGTGCCGCTTGACCAAGCGAATAGATGATGTAGGCGAAGATGGCTCCGGCCAGCCAGTCGCCGTGCGCCCCCACGGTCAGCCCCGCCACGATCACCACGAGAAACATCGCCACTGACTCGGTGACGCTGCGGGTGCTGTGCGAGTACACGAGCAGTCCCTGGAAAAAGCTACTGCCAAAGCCGAATGCGGCCAGTGTCAACGCCGCCCAGACGGCTTGGGAGGCAAGCTTGGCCAAGTTCGTATTGAGGCCGCTGACGGTGCCAAACCAGCCGTTGGCCAACGGCGAGGCGACGATCAGTAGTTGCAGGCAGAACACGCCCAGCGCGGCCTGCCATGCGAAGCGCCGCAGGGCTGTGTAGCCGCCGGGCCGCTCGACCAGCGCCACCACGACTTCTAGAAAGGCGAGGCTGATCGAGCGAAACAAAAATGTGAAGCCGTTGAGTGCCGGGAGGATGGCCAGCGACTCGGTTGGCGACGGCATGCGGCTGATGCCGGCGGTGAGCATCGGCTGCGCGGCGAGGCCAAGCAGCGGGCTCAAGGCGAGCGGAATGTAAAATGTGAGAAACCGTTTGCGGTTGAGGGGCGGCTCGTTGGACCGCGCCGTGGGCAGGATGTCGCGAACGATTGGCCGAACTTTCCACGCGATGTAAATGGCCTCGATCACTACGCCGGCGGAGACGGCTGCTGTGGCGGCGATGATGCCAAGCTCCGGCTGTCCGACGCGCTTGGCCATGGAGTGGCAGATGAACAGCACCGACACGACAGCGAAGAGGCGGGTGATCGTGCCCCAAGTGACGGTTCTCGAGTGGCCGAACCGGATCAGCACGCCCTGGTTGAATCGCCGGTGGGCGATGGCCCACGTCCACGGCGTCATGATGATCATGCCGAGTCGGCTCGCCTCGAGGATGTCTGACTCGACGCCGAGCAGTCCGCCTACAAGCAGGTCGAACAGCGGCGTGACGGCGACGAGCAGGTGTAGCGCCGACAGGCCGCCACCGGCGATCATCATGAAGAGCCACAGTTTTTTGTACGAGGCGAGATCGCGGCTGAGCTTGGTGCTGGCGGTGAGTAGCATGATGATCGGCGCCTCGATCAGCAGCGAGAGCGGGAACACCACGCCGCCGTACGCGCCGAGGTTGACTTCCGGGTTGGCCAGGCGCGCCACCACGGCGCTAAGCAGCGGCAACTCGATGCCCATCATCAGCCAGCTCAGGGCGAGAGGGAACCACGTCTTCCAGACATCAATACTGGTGACGGGTTGACTTTTTGAGTTGTGCATTGGATTTTAACTCCCGATCATTGCGAGGGCGTCCCTATTGGGGGACGAACCCTTACGGCAAAGGCGGAGGTATAACGATGCAAATAAATTCAACAGTCAATCAGGCCATCAATAAGCAGATTGGGATGGAACTCGGCGCTTATCTGCAGTATCTCACGATCTCGACCTATTTTGACGTGGAGGGGTTGAGCGAGTTGGCGGCGTTTTTCAAGGCGCAAGCTGAGGACGAGCGCGACCACGCCGAGCGGTTCATCAATCACGTGGTGGCCTTCAACGGTAGGTTGGAGATCCCGGCAATCGAGGCACCGGTCAGCACGGTGTCTTCCGTCGTTGAGGCGGCCAAGTTGTCGCTCGATTGGGAGATGAAAGTAACTGAGGAAATCAACGCCCTCATGAAGCTGTCGGCCTCCGAAGGTGACCATATCACCGAAAATTTCATGACTTGGTTTTTGGATGAGCAACTTGAGGAGTTGTCCACCATGAACAGGCTGCTGAAAGTGGCCGAGCGGGCCGGTGACAACGAGCTCGCCGTGGAGGATTTCATGGTGCGACAACGTGGCAAGCAGCAACCCAACCCCCAAGGCGCTGGTGAGTAGCCCGGCCGCATCTGGCCGGGTGCGGCTGGTTTTGTTCGACATCGATGGCACGCTGGTCAGCACCGGAGGCGCTGGAGTGAAGGCGTTCGGCGAGGCGTTCGAGTCGGCGTTCGGCATCGATGATGCCACTGGCAAGATCAAATTCGCCGGGCGCACCGACTACTCGCTCTTTCGCGAGATGTGCCGGTATGGTGGGGTCGATTGCACGCCGGAAAACCGCGAGTCATTTTTCAGTCATTACCTTCGCTTTGTTGACAGTCATCTTGACGCAAACGAGGGCGGGTCGTTCCCCGGTGTGGTGCGGTTGCTCGATGACTTGGCGGCATTGCCGGACGCGCCGGTGCTTGGCTTGTTGACGGGCAACATCCGTGAGGGAGCCAAGCGCAAACTTCGTGCGTACGGGCTGTGGGATCGGTTTGCGCTGGGCGGTTTTGCCGACGACAACGAGGATCGTAACCTGATTGCCGTCGCCGCTGCGGCCAAGGGCAGCGAGTATCTCAAGCGTCAACTGGCCGGCCTTGAGATCGTCGTGATTGGAGACACGCCCAGAGACGTCACCTGCGGCAAACACATTGGCGCACGCACGCTGGCCGTCGCCACAGGAGGCGCGACGCTGGAGGCACTTCGGGCCTGTGAGCCGGACTGGGCTGTGGCCGATCTCACCCACCTGTCCGCCGCCGAAGTCTGCGGCCGCTGATTCCGCGCTAGCCCAACGGCTTAGCGGTAGAAAGCGGTTTTCATTCCGGGTGTGCTTTGGTATTGTCCCCCTTCCTATCGAAGCACAAATAAGCATGGAGCAATTTTCCCTCAAGGGCAGGACGGCATTGGTGACCGGCAGTTCAACCGGCTTGGGCAAGCGGATGGCGATGGCGCTTGGGCAAGCGGGAGCCAAGGTCGCGTTGAACTACAACAACAATGAGGAGCGCGCCGCCAAGGCGTTCGCTGAGTTTGAGGCCACTGGGGCCGATGGGGCGATGATCCGCGCCAACGTGACCGACGAGGCCGACGTTAACCGCCTCGTCGCCGAGGCCGGCGAGCAGCTTGGCCCAGTGGACATTGTGGTGCTCAACGCCACGCCGGCGCAACCGCAGAAAACGATCGAAGAATACGACTGGGATTTCTACCAGAGTATGCTCGATTTTTTCATCAAGAGCCCTTACCTCGTGACGCGCGCCGTGCTGCCGCACATGAAGCAGCAGCACTGGGGCCGCATCATCAACATCGGCTCGGAGGTTGTTCACCTAGGCATCACGCCTTTCACGGCTTACGTGGCGGCCAAGGGCGGGCAGAACGGGTTCAATCGCAGCCTCGCGCACGAGTTGGCACCGTGGAACATCACGGTGAACATGGTTGCGCCGGGCTGGATTCCCGTGGAGCGCCACGAGAACGACCCGCAGGAACTGAAGGACGGCTACTTCGCCTCCATCCCGATGCAGCGCTGGGGGAAGCCGGAAGACCTGGCTGGCACAATTGTTTATCTCGCCAGCGAGGCGTCGTCGTTCGTCACCGGCCAAAACATCCATGTCAACGGCGGCGTGACCGTGCACTGATTTTTTACACAACTCAAAAATAACCACATAAAACATGATCAAAAAAGTAACTCTTTGGACGGCGGCAACCGCGTTGGCAGTCGTGGTGGCTTGTGCTCCGAAAACCTCGAGCGACGGTGGTGCTGGAGACGCAGCTATCGCCTACGTGACCAACGGAATCGACCCGTTCTGGGATCTCTGCGCGGCAGGAGTACACCAGGCGGAGAAGGAATTCGGCGTTCGGTGCGAGATTCACATGCCAACCAAGGGCTTGGCCGACCAGAAAAGTATAATGGAAACTCTCCTGGCCAAGGGCATCAAGGGCCTGGCTGTTAGCCCCGTCGATGCTGAGAATCAAACACCTTTCCTCAATGAAGCTGCCAAGCAGACTGTGCTGATCACTCACGATGCGGATGCACCCAAGAGCGATCGGTTGCTATACATCGGCACCGATAATTACAAGGCGGGTCGTGCTCTTGGTCAGCTGGTCAAGGTGGCAATCCCGGATGGAGGCGAGGTGATGATTTTTGTTGGCCGACTGGAGCAGCTCAACGCTCGGCAGCGCCGGCAGGGCGTCATCGACGAACTGCTGGAGCGCCCGCATCAAACGCTTGGCCAAGTGAAGTTCGACGAAGTGGCCAAGGTGTTTAAGGGTGACAAGTACACTGTGCTCGACACGCGCACAGACAACTTCGTCATGGACACCGCCAAGTCCAATGCCGAGGACGCCATCACCAAGCATCCGAAGTTGGCTTGCATGGTAGGGCTGTTCGCCTACAACCCACCGAGGTGTCTCGAGGCCATCAAGGAGGCCGGCAAGCTTGGCCAGATAAAAGTTTGCGGCTTCGACGAGGCGGATGAACTGTTACAGGCGATCAAGGATGGCAACGCTCACGGTACAATTAGCCAGCAGCCGTGGAAGTACGGCTACCAGTCGGTGCGCGTGCTCAAGGCGCTGGTCGATGGCGACACATCGGTGATCCCTGAAAACAAGTTCATCGATGTTGGTTACAAAATTGTCACAAAGGCAAACATCGACGAGTTCTGGGCCGAGAAAAGGAAAATGGCGGAGCTGGGTGCCCAGAAATAATGGGGGACGATCAAATACCGCTCCTCGAGGTTTTGGCCCTTGAGAAACAGTTTCCCGGTGTACGCGCACTTCACGATGTCGATCTGACTCTGAACCGGGGCGAGGTGCTGGCGGTGGTCGGCGAAAACGGTGCCGGCAAAAGTACACTGATGAAAATACTCGCCGGGGTGCACACACCGAATGCGGGAACCATCCGGATCGATGGCACGGAAGTGAGGGTTCAATCCGTGCGGGACGCGCAGGCCCACGGCATCGCGCTGATTCACCAGGAGCTGAACCTTGCCGCCAACCTCGACATCGCAGCAAATATTTTTCTCGGCATCGAGCCGCACACGGCAGGCTTCATCGATAGCGGACAAATCCACGCCAAGGCCGCTGGCCACCTCAAGCGCGTTGGGCTGGATTTCCCCACCGACACCCTCGTGGCGGATCTCACGATCGGCCATCAGCAGTTGGTGGAGATTGCCAAGGCGCTTTCGGTCGACGCGCGGATCATCATTATGGACGAGCCGACTTCCAGCCTCTCGCAGGCGGAGAGCGCGACACTTTTCAGGGTTGTTCACGATCTCCGTTCGCAGGGGATCAGCATCATTTACATCTCCCACCGGCTGGGCGAGGTGATGGAGCTTGCAGACCGGGTCACCATTCTGCGCGATGGCGAAAACGCCGGTGAACTGGTCGGGGAGCAGATCAGCCACAACGCCATGGTCAAGCTGATGGTCGGTCGAGATCTTTCGCAATTCTACCAGCGCAACACGACCGAACCGGGTAGCGTGGTGATCGAGGCCGAAAACCTGAGAACGCCGGCGCATCCCCGAATCGGTTTGTCCTTTTCGGTTCGCGAAGGCGAGATTGTCGGCATCGCCGGGTTGGTTGGCGCAGGGCGCACCGAGCTGCTCGAGACGTTGTTCGGAGTCACCCCGGCTGTTGGCGGAACCCTGAAGATCGCTGGCAAAGTGATCCATCCCAAGAAACCCCTTGAGGCTATCCAGTCCGGCATCGTCCTGGCGCCGGAGGATCGCAAACAACACGGGCTTATTCTCGAGATGAGCGTCCGTGAGAATGCCAGCCTCCCGCGACTTCGCATGGACCAGAAAGCCGGCGTAATTGATCTGGGCGCGGAGATCGAGGTGGCCACCGACATGGTAAAAAAGATGGACATCAAGACGCCTGGCTTGGAGCAGGTCGTCCAGTATCTATCCGGTGGCAACCAGCAGAAGATAGTTCTCGGCAAGTGGCTCGCGATGAAGCCGTGCATGCTTTTGCTCGACGAGCCGACTCGCGGCATCGACGTCGGCTCGAAACAGGAAATCTACAGGCTGATGGAGGAGTTGGCCGCCAGCGGCGTGGCGATTTTGTTTGTCTCCAGCGAAATGGAGGAGGTGCTGGGAATGGCCGACCGGGCACTGATCATGCACGAGGGCGCCATCACTGGCGAAATCGCCCGCGACCAACTTAGCGAAGAAGCCGTCATGCAATTGGCCACCGGAAACAAGGCTGCCGCCTGACCCGATCATCATGAATAAAAACATACTCGGAATCCTGGGGCTGTTCATTTGCATCTTTGGCTTCACGGCTTTGAGCAGCGAAAACTTTCTGGGCGCGTACAACCAACAAAACCTACTCAAGTGGTCTAGCCTCTACGCTATCATGGGCATCGGCGTGGCGTTCGTGATCATTACCGGCGGGATCGACCTGTCCATCGGTTCGGTGATCGGCCTTGTGGCCTCGCTCATGGCGCTCATGGTCAGGAGCGAGTGGAATTCGGCCGTGGCTGTGTTTGTGTTGATCGCCCTTTCGCTGGGCATCGGTTTGGTTCACGGCCTACTGGTCACCAAGATGAAACTGCAGCCTTTCGTGGTGACGCTCTGCGGGCTATTGTTTTATCGTGGTATTTCACGCTGGACCACCGACAACCAGAGCATGGGCTACGGTGACACAGCGGCCCTCAATTCATTGTTCAGCGGCAAGTTTGCGATCGGTTCATTCGGTTTGCCCGCGCCTTTTTTCTTCCTCGTGGTCGTGGCTGTTTTGGCCGCAATTTTTCTCAACTGGACCATCTGGGGACGGTACCTGCTTGCCCTCGGCAACAACGAGGATGGCGCACGGTACAGCGGCATCGAGACCGACCGATTGAAAATCACCGCCTACGTGATCTGCTCCTTTTTGGCTGGATTGTCAGGATTGCTATTCGCCTACGAATTGGACTCTGTGCAACCGGCGCAGACCGGTGAGTTTTACGAATTGTACGCCATCGCCGCCGCCGTGCTGGGCGGGTGCAGTCTGCGCGGAGGGCAGGGAACCATCCTTGGAGTGATCATCGCCGCGGCGGTCATTCGCCTGCTGCGAAACTCCATCAATCTGCTCGGCATCTCCACTCACCTCGAGTACGCCATCATCGGTACGGTGATTCTCTGCGGTGTCTCCGCCGACGAGATCATCAAGCGCGTGATGGCCAAGCGCCGAGCCGCAAAATAGTTTCACAACGAATGGTTGGGGATAACCGTCCATACTACCTTTTTACCCTTTCGGTGGATTCGCGTGGGCTCGTTTTAAGAGATTTTTGTGTAATTGCAACAGGCGGCGTAACTCCACGATCGGTGTTTTGTGATCGTCCACGCGGAGGTCGATGAACCGGTCATTGCCTCCACCGTAGCCGCCCTTCTTTCGCACCACGAGCAGGGCGGCCGATTGCCGTCCACGCGAGTCACCACCAGTGTCCTGTCCTGCCATCAATGCGTTAGCCAGCCAGTCGCACAGTCCGCCCTTGGCCTGTTTTTGTAATTGCTCGAAGCTGGAGGCCATGGCGTCCACGACTTCCTTGCCGGTGAGAATGTTACCCTGCGCGCAGAAGTTGGGTTTCTCGATGTGCCCGGCCCATGGATGACAGCCGCTGCCGGTGAACGACGCGCTGTTGCCCCTGGTATCAACGATGCCGAGTTGCCGCCGCTGCTTGTTTCTGTCCGCCGAGGTCAGCGTCGAAACTGTTTCCCTGGCCGACTTGCCCTTGGCCAAGAGTTCGAGACCGTCGGGACCGTAGCTAACGTTGGCGTACGATTGGGTCGCGATGGCACCGACACCAGCCTTGGCCCACGGCACCACGCTGCCGACCGCGAAAAACTTGCTCTGCACCGCTACACCGAGGTCGCCGGTGCGCGGATCAAATCCCACAATCGAGAACGTCGCTACCGGCTTGACTGTCGGCTTGGCCAAGGCGGCCGGTGCGACGGCCAAGCCGGCCAGCCCCTGGCCGATTCGCTTGATGAATGTACGTTGGTTGATCCGGTTCACGCCGCTGATACTATTCCTGCCGTCAAAATGGATCGATCCCAAATCCACGCTTGGCGATGGGGTGGCTTGTGTTCCGGGCGCACGGCTTTTATCTTTCCCGGGTCGATGCCCATTAAGACGCTCAAGCAAAAAATGGCCGAGGGACAGGAGGTTCGCGTGATGGCGATCAGCGCCTTTCCCAGCCCGAAATTCATCGAGGTCGCTGGCAGGTTCGGCGATATTGACGGCGTATGGATTGATCAGGAGCACTCTGGGCTGCCCAATCAGGAAATGGAACTGCTCCTGTTGGCCTGCCGTGCTGCCGGTCTGGATGCCTTTGCGCGGGTTGCCCCGACCGATTACGCCACTGTGATGCGCCCGATGGAAGGCGGGGCGAGCGGCATCATGATGGCACAGGTTCGCAGCGTCACTGAGGTGGAGCAAGCGGTTCGTTGGATGAAGTATCATCCGGTCGGCGAGCGCGGCATGTACTTCGGCAACTTCGAGGCGGAGTTCGGTGCCAAGCCGGCGCCCGAGCACGTCGCCGACTGCAACCGCGACCGCTGGACCGTAATCCAGATCGAGACCGCTGAGGCGGTCGAGTGCGTCGAGGGCATCGCGGCGGTCGAGTGCGTCGATTGTTTGTTCGTCGGGCCAAGCGATCTTTCCAACAATCTAGGCAAGCCGGGCAACCCAATGGACCCGCACGTGCTGGATGCCATCGAGCGCATCGCCACTGCGGCCAAGGCCAACGGCAAACCGTGGGGCGTCCTCTCCAAGACCGAGGAGTTCGCGCTCAAGTGCCGCGAGATGGGGTGCCAACTGTTCAGCATCGCCGGCGATCTCGACTACATCAACCGAGGCATTGCCGCGACTAAGTCCGCTTTCCCAAAATTTTTCTCATGAGCGTTGAATCAAAACTAACCGAGATGGGCATCGAGTTACCGCCTCCGCCGCCGGCTGTCGCGGCGTACGAGCCGTGGATGCGCACTGGAAACCTCGTCGTTACCTCCGGCCAACTGCCGTGGCGCGATGGGGAAATGGGGTTCGCCGGCCGGTGCGGCGAGAAGATCACCGAGGATCAAGGCTACCAGGCGGCGCGCCAATGCGCCATCAACGCCATCGCCCAAATCAAGGCCGCGGCCGGTGACCTTGACCGAGTGAGGCGCATCGTGAAGGTGGACGGCTACGTGCACACAGCGCCCGGTTTTCGCGGCCACCCGCAGGTGCTTAATGGAGCGTCGGAACTGTTCAACGCCGTCTTCGGCGAGCGCGGCCGCCACGCCCGCCTGGCCATCGGCGTCGATGAGATGCCACTCAACGCCGCCGTGCAGATTTGCGTCACCGCCGAGATCGAGGACTATCCCATTTCCTGATTGATGAGTTTTGCTCATCTGACCTTGGCCACGCGCGATGTCATTGCGTCGCGCGACTTTTTCGCCTGGACGCTTGGCTGGGAGCCGGTCGAGCGCCCCGGCAACATAGATTTCAAGGCTGCTTGGCTTCGCATCGCACCTGGGCAGGAACTGCATTTGCTCTACGTGCCGGACTTCGCGCCGTCCGATTTTGAGCGGGAGTTCGGCCGGCACTTAGCGGTCGAGTATCCGGCCGACGGTTTTGCTGGTTTGAAAGAGCGCTTGGCCAAGCGCGGCGCGGAGCTAATCGAACCCATCCGCGAAACGCCGTTCGTGCGGTTCTTTTTCCGCGACCCAAACGGCTATGTCTTCGAAGTGGTTGACGCTGACCGCACGCCTGAAGTTTAACCGGAGAAATATCACGCGAAACCGCGAAGAGGGTAGGGATGGCTGTCCCAGCGGTCCGCAGCGCCTAAGCCCCAATGGGGCGAAAACCGTATCCCTCTCCCTGAGGGAGAGGGAAGGGGAGAGGGTGAAAGACATTATTGAGACGTTCGCTTCGCTAAAATTCAAACGCGTAAAACGCTGTTTTCCAAACAACCGATACCAGAAATTTCAATGCGGACCGTGTCGCCTTCCTCGAGAGTGAAGTCGTCGTCCGGCACGATGCCGGTGCCGGTGAGCAACGCGCAGCCGAACGGGAATACCTGCGACTGAAACATGGCGGCGCGCAACTCGCCGAACGAGCGCTTGATTTGATTCACGCTCACCGATCCATCGAAGGCCGTCTCGCCGCCACGCTCGATCTGCATGGTAATTTCCCACTCGCGCGCTTCCAATTCGGTCGCACCGACGCGCACCCACGGGCCAACGGCGCAGGAGCGGTTGTACACCTTGGCTTGCGGGAGGTAGAGCAGGTTTTCACCCTCGATGTCGCGCGAACTCATGTCGTTGCCGACGGCATAGCCGGCGATCTCGCCGCGCGAGTTCATCATCAGCACGAGTTCCGGTTCCGGCACGCTCCACTGGGAGTCGGTACGGATGCCGACCGGCTCACCGCACGCCACTACTTTCTCGGGGAGCGACTTAAAAAAAAGCTCCGGCCGCGCGGCATCATAAACTCGGTCATAGGCGGTGGCGCTGAAATCGGATTCCTCCATCCGGGCGTCCTTGCTTCGCAGGTACGTGACGCCGGCAGCCCAGATTTCTTGCACATCAATCGGGCTAAGCAGCGTCACGTCAGCGAGTGGGATCTCAGTTAGTTCGCCCAAGTCGGCCAAGCGATTGGCCGCGTCGCTGCTCTCGAGTAGTGCGGTGATCGACTCGATGCCGGCCGCCGACAGGTCGAATAGTGAGTTGTCACCGTTGGCCAAGCCGATACAGATTTGGTTGTCCTCGGTCAGGTAGCGGCAGATTCTCACGCAGCCGATAGTGTGCGTTTGGGCAAGCGGGGTCAATCCCAGCCCTTTTGCCAAGCCTTCAATTGCCATTGACGCTTGGCGGGGTCGAAGAACAAGGCGGTCAATGTCAGACCCATGGCGGCGATGAAAAACAAGACCGCGTTGGGTGTGCGTCCGCCCCAAGCCTCCCATGGCCATGGGAAGCCAAAGAAGGCATAGTTCAGCCCGAAGTATATCCAGGTGCAAAATAGGAGCGTGCTGCGGATGAAGGCGGGGTGTTCGCCGGCCGGTTTTGCCTTTCGAGCAAACCAGATTGCAAGGATCACGGCCAGAAGCATCGGCAGGATAAGGTAGGCTAGCCAACTCACACTGGGGTTGATCGGGTCTGCCAGCGTGCGCAGCGTTTTGCCGGCGATTGGCAATAGGGTGATGGGCAGCAGTTGCAGGTAGGGCCACCAGCGACCGCGAACACAGGCCACCAGCGGGATAAGCCCCATCATCAGGCCAAGATCGTATACGATGTCGATCCATTGGAAGCTGCTGAACTCGACCAATGTCAGGAGGGATACGTGCAGCGTCAGCAACAGGCCGATCAGCCAGGCGGGCAGGGGGCTGACATCCGGTTCCGACGAGACGGCGACCCGCCGGCGGTTCAGCCACAGACCAAGGCCAAGCACCGCACCCATCACCGCACCAAAAGCGGTCTCCATGATGTTCCACCAATTGAAATACTTAGTGAGATCACCAACGAAACTTTCACGAAAAAAATCAGGGTTCCATGCATTGGTGGCCTGCAGCGTTTGGCCAAGCGGGAAACCTAGTGCTCCACCAAGTATGCCCCAAAGCGCGAGATTGCGGGCGAGCCGATCCCCTTTAGCCAAGGTGGCGTACAGGATGCCTGTCGCCAGTGCGCACAACAGGCCACCCCAGATTTCTGGCCGATGCTTCAACTCGACGCCCGGCTCCCATTTCCAGTGGTCGGAAAAATACAAGAACGGCAGCCTGCTATTCGCAGGATCGTGCGGCGAGTTGAACAGCCACCAGCCGATCAGCACGGCCATCAGCATACCTAGGGTGAGCAGAAACATTTCAAACGGTTTGTAGCGTTTGCCTCCCAGACCCAGCCCAAGGAACAGCCCAGCGAAACCGATCCACACGCCACCCTTGATCCCCAGCCCGAGCATTCCCCAGCGCAGCGCCTCCCAGTTGCCAATCAATGGCCCGTCGTGTGTCAGGCCGATTGTTTGGCCGTATGTCATCGAACCGCCGAAACCCATCGCAATTGTCCCCATCGCGGCGGCCCGGATCACGTGAATCGGCGTCTTTCCTTGGCAGAATAGGAACACCAGTGTCAGGCTAACCAGCACACCGGCGATCATCGCGCCGGTCTCGTGTCCGTATTGGCCTCGAATGCCCCAGCCCATGCCGCCGGCCATTGAGGTCGCCAGCATTGCGAGCCAGAGTGGGGGATTGGGGGTCAGCTTGTCGGTGTTCATAATTCGTTGATAGTCCCAGCCAACGTGCCGCGGATGAGAGCCCCGGCGTCGTCGTCGAGGTCGTACTTCAATTCAAACTGCATCGCCCTCGCCAAGCCGAGCACTTGCAGTACGACGGTCCGTCCATTGTGCAGCAGCTTGGCCGTCCGCACCACGACTTTGTCGCGCCCGTTTTTCTTCGGCTCGCGGACGGACCAATCCTTCGAGCCATAGTTTTTACTCCAGAGATAGTTCCACTGCTCGAGGCTGTAACTCTCCGGGTCGGTTGCCAGTTTGCGATCCAGCTTCACATCGAACGTCAGTTCAATTTCGCCCGGCCGCGTCGCGTACCGCGTCGGCTGCCGTAGCTCGCCGCCGACAAATCGTACCCGCTGAAAGCAGCCGTCGTGCACTGCAGCCGTCTGCCACCCTCGCAGGCCGCTCACGTACAGGTGACCGTCGTGGGGATTGAACCGACCTCGCATCGCGCCGGAGAGGTAGCGACCGGGGAGTTGCAGCATCGCGCCCTGCCCGGGATGCGATTCATCTGGTAGGGCCAGCATCGCGGTGCACCTGCCATACGACAGGTGAATCATCCGACCTTCAATCGCCCCCCAATACCCGGATGGCACCCACACTTGACCGCCGGCGGAGTTGTCAAAGGCACGGGGCACAAAGGCAAACGGTGGATCGTATGTGTTCGGTTCCGTACCGCGATGATGCATGGGCATGAAGCCGTAAAAGCCGCCTCGGTGCATCACGTCCACCTTCGTCTCCGGCACCCAACCGCCCTGCTGATCGCCCACGGTGATCACGTCATCAGGTCCGATGCCCAAGCCGTTCGGGTTGCGGAAGCCGGTCGCGAATACGTCCAGCTTTCTGCCGTCGGCGCTGATGCGGATCAGAGAACCGCCGTGCGGTGTATTCTCGGAGCACTTGGTGAAATAAAAATTACCCCTCGAGTCGGTCTCGAGACTCGTCGCGTATGCGTGCCCGCCGCCGGCCGAGAGCAGATCGTTGTTGAAGCATTCGTAAAAGTCCGCTTCGCCGTCGCCGTTGAGGTCGTGCAAACGTGTGATCTGGTCGCGTCCGATGACGTAGGCATTGCCATCGACAACCTTCAGGCCAAGCGGCTGAAAAAGGCCGGTCGCGAAGCGGCGCCACGTCACTTTTTTAAGCGACGAATCGATGCCGATGAGCCGCCACACGTCGCCGTGCACGGTACAGACCAACGCCGATCCGTCCGGCAAAAAATCGTGGCCGGCCGTGAACAGCAGCGCGTTCCACGGGTTGTCGAACGGCAGCCGGATCGTGTCGATGGCAAACGCGCCGCGCGGTTTGCCAATGACGCCCCGCGTGGCCAGCGGCGGCCACAAGCCGGGGCCACCACTGGCCAAGCGCGATGGCGTCGCGATGACGGCGTTCGCCTTGGCCAGCGCAACGACGGACTCCGCTTGGCCAAGCGGCGCCTGCACGATGAACACCTTGGCCAGGCGCTTGGCTTCGCCCGGTTGGACCGTTAGCAAAATGCGGTGGTTTTTCACTGCCAAGCCGTTGTCTTGGCCAAGCGCGGCGACCCAAAGTGTTTCGTCGCCGGCGGGGAGTTGGGCCACAGCCAAGCCGCTGATGTTTTGCAGCACAGCAGTCGCTCCTTGCTTGGTGGCGATCAGGGCAGTCAGCGGCTTGTCCGCTTGGCCAAACTCGAGCGTGCGAGTGAGGAACAGCCGGCCATCGGCGTCACCGGCCCATGGCTCATCGAGCACTGTCGTCTCGCCGACGGTGTAGCTCAATGCCACGCGTTTGCCGTGCCGGTAGAGTCCACGGTACTTGGCCCGACTGCGGGGGAGTGGTCCGAGCTTGCCTGTGCGCGGATCGTCCAGTTTGCCGTCGTGCATCCAGCCCGGCGTGATGTCGTTGGCAAACAGTGTGCGGCCTTTTGGTTTTGGTCCGCCGATTAAGCCGTACCGCCTCGGGTCGAACTCGAGGAAGCCGTCCGCCCAGGCCGCGCTGTAACCAAGCAGCTCGGTGTTGAAACAGACTGTGGCCTGCGTCGTGCTACCGACCTTGATGGCAATGCCCTTGAGCGTGCGCCCCTGCGGCGTGTGGATGTCAGCGCTCATGAACGGCCCGACATCGACCTGGTTCCAGCGGCCGTCCGTCCAGTCCCCCTCGACCTGTTCGGCCACGGCCTTCATCGCGGTCGTCGCCGGAATGGTTTCCCCCGCTTGGCCAAGCGCGTTGAGCGAGCAGCTAAGCGACAGCGCAGCGGCAAAAAATTTGTGGCGGAGAAAGGTCGTGAATTGCACGGGCAGATGCTGCCCAAGCGCGCCGGCTTGTCAAGAGGGGCTTGCGTGCTGGGGGCGACTTGCACATTCTCTTCTCCTGTGAAGGAGTACTTAACTGAAGCCCTGCCGAAGCAGGCTGCCGAGTGGCTACCGAGGATTGGCTCCGCGGTGCTGGTTCTGTTTGTCTTTTGGCTGCTGGCTATCGTGGCGCGGAAAGTGGTTCGCAAGGCCGGCGCGACTGCGGGGATAGACTCGAGCGTGATCAACTTGATCGCGAGTTCGGCGTATGTCGCGCTGATGGTGATCGGGATTGTCACGGCGCTGGGCACACTGGGTATCGATGTCTCGGCGATCGTGGCGAGCTTGGGATTGACCGGTTTTGCGGTCGGTTTCGCGCTGAAGGACTCGATCAGCAACCTGTTGTCCGGGGTGTTGATCCTGATTCATCGTCCGTTCGACGTGGGCGATACGATCAAGGTCAAGTCGTTCGAGGGGCTGGTGAGTACGATCGATCTGCGTTACACTCGGCTGGAGCGGGACGGGGAGAAAATCCTCGTACCCAACTCGTTGCTGTTCACCAACCCGATCAGCATCCTGTCCGGATCGGCGAACGAAGATTGAACAATCACCCGATTTCGCCTGTCCCAATAATGTTGTATAGCTTTTCACATTGGTGTTTCACTTGAAAATAACCGTCAAAGCCGCCGCCGCTCTGTCAGCCATCCTGCTGGCCGGCTTGGTTTGCGTCCCGGCGGTTTTTGCGGATAAAGCCAAGTTTTATTCTTCGAAGAGCAGTCCTTCGCTCAAGAGCCGAGCCATGGATATCCAGTCCGGTGTGGGGCGGAGCAGCCTCAACAGGGCTAAGTCGTTAAGTGGGGTTGGAATGGCTCTTTACCCAAGCGGCAGTGCGTCAATGGATCGGGCGACCACCAAAAAATTACTTGAGCTTTTCGACCAAAAGAAAAACTGGATTTTTAAGGACCTGGATGAGCATGGCAGAACTGATGACATCGGTGAGGATGGACCGCGGGAAAATGACCTACTCGGCGATGAGAGGGGCAACCGTCAAAGCTCATATTACAAGTCGCGCGGAGTGGTACAGGATTTCCTTCGATCAGACGAGAAGGAGAAGCGGCCCCGCAAAAAATCACGTCGTCGCAGCGAATCGGAGCGATCGCCGACCGATGATGATGAGGAGCTTACGGAGAAAGGTTTCGAGATGAGCCCGGACAGGATCAAGAAGGGTTTTAGTGAAAAAGAAGAGTCTCTGTTCCGTATCAATTCACCGTTTGCCGCCAAGACGGCGCTTGCTGATTTTTCACCTTTTTCGAGGGAGAGCAACAAGACCGCGGTTCGATACAGGAGCACGGGTAATCGTAAGGGCCTGAATGGCGGTAGCTCGCAGGCTGGCAAGATACTTGGCCAAGCAGGGAAGGCAAGCCATGGCGGTTTTTTTCAACAACAGCAAAAAAACGGGGAGAATTTTTTCAAAAACAAAAACTTTTTTACAACTAAGCCGGGGGCCTCGGGCAAGAGTGTGCTTGGCCTCGACCCGATGAGCTTTGGCCGTGGTTTAACCCCGAAGCCGTCCACGCCGGTGACGGGGGTTGGTGTTGGCGAGATGTCAGCAGGCTTCAAGCTGCCGTCGGGCTTGGCCTCTCCGGCAGGGGCTAACAGTCGTTCCTCCTCATACAGTGTCGCGCCTCCAGCGACCGTGCGCCGCGAATTGCCGTTGCTTTTCCAGTCCAGAGACCGGAGGCAGCCGAGCATTCGAAGCGGGCTGCTGAACCAGCAGTCTGGCGCTAATGCGAAGAAGCCAGGTCTGGGTTTCTGAGCGCCCGCTTGACCAATCCGAGCGAACTGTGGCCAACTCACCGGCCTTGAACGAACACGCTGCCAAGCCCCAATTCCCCAGAGGTACCCAAAGCCTGTTCTGGTTTTTCTTCCTCAATTTTCTTTCGTGCCAGATTATCATGGACAGCCCGATTTTCCTGTACGCGGTGAGTCTCGGGGCCAGCGCCACTGTGATTGGCCTCATCGCCGGGATGACGCCGCTGATGGTCGTTTTCCAGATTCCCGTCGCCGCGCACGTGGGGCGCTGGGGCTACAAGTTTTTCATCACCACTGGTTGGTCGTTGCGGTTGGTTTTCGTGTTTGGGCTGGTTTTCGTGCCATTGATGGATGGCGTAATCAACCAGCAAAGCCAGCTCGCGCTGGTACTCGTGCTGTTGTTCGCCTTCAACGTTGTTCGAGGCATCGCCAGTTGCGCTTGGTATCCGTGGATTCGCGGGCTGATTCCGGAGGCTATCCGGGGCCGCTATCTCACGTTCGAGAGCGCCTTCGTCAATGCTGGCAGCCTCGTGGCTTTCCTGCTAGCTGCGGTGTACCTTGCACAACCGCCGACGAGCGGGCAGTTTAGTGTCCTGTTCGCGTTCAGTTGCCTCGCGGGGGCGGGGAGTATCTACTTCATTCGGCGGGTTCCGGACGTCGCGCCGCCAAGCGAGGAGGCAGGGAAAAGGCAGGAGGCGCCTTGGGCCGAGATTTTCGCTAACAAGCCGTTTCAAAAACTGCTCTGGGTGGAGTTGTTCATGGCGATCGCTCTGGGTGGTCTGGCTGCGTTTACGGTCAAGTACCTCAAGGCCGAGGCAGGCATGCAGGACAACTACATCATGCTCGCCTCGGCGGCCAAGTTTGTCGGCGCACTCGGGACGCTTTGGTTTCTTAAGTCGCGTCTCGACCGCATGGGCAGCCGGCCGATCATTTTTTTTGGCCTAGCCATTGGATTGGTTTGCGTGGCGGTGTTTGGACTGATCGCCGGCGGGGTGGTGCCGATCAATTTTTTTGCCATAACCGGACTGTACTTCAGCTTCGGCTTTGTTCTGGCGAGTGTCACCATGTCAATTACGCGTCTGGCCATGTCGACCGTGCCGCGACTGGGCAGCATCCACTACTTCGCCGTGTTCGCCGTCGTTGGCAATATGGCCATGGGCTTGTCGCCAACGCTTTGGGGGCTGATGATCGACATCCTGTCGGGCAGGGAGTGGGTCTGGCTCGGCGTTGAGTGGAACGAATACACCATTTACTTCGCCGGTGTCGCGGCAGTGCTGATGCTTACGGCTCTGGTTACCGTGCGGCTTGAAGAAGCCAAGGCCGCCCGGTTGGACGAGTTCCTCATCGACCTCATCCGACATTCGCCGTTGCGCTACTGGATGCGAAACTAATCGTCTGTTTTCGGTTTGGTGTTCTCGGTTCTGGATTTAATTTCTGCTTCATTGCGGCGCCCGAGGAAGGGGACTAGCAGGGTGTCGGCGATCAGTTGAATCAGGTGATACAGCGCAAGCGGTAGCGCTCCGATGGGGTTTTCGCTGAAGAAATGCTGCCAAAGGTAGATGCCGTTAGGCAATGTTTTTTGCGAGCCGCAAAAGATGAGAGCTGTGCCGGTGCCACTGTCCATCCGCAACAGCACCGACACGCAGTAGTTCCACCCTAGCAGGAATACGTGCAGCAGCGCAGATAGCGTGACAATGCGCAGCACGATGTCGGCGTTACCGCTAATTTGGCTGGTGGCGACCGAGAAACCTGAGTACACGAACACGAGAATGATCAACTGCGGAACTAGGCGGATGCCCTTGAGCAACGGTTTGGCCATGGCCCACAAAAACCGGCGCATCGTTTGGCCAAGCGCCACCGGAATCACAATGACGAACAGCATTTTGAGGATCATCTGGCCAAGTGGAATTTCGACCGAGGCGCCGATGCTAAACTGCAGCACGAGCGGCGTCAGCACCACGGTCAGCGAACTCGACAGCAGTGTAAAGATAAGCGCCAGTTCCTGGTTGCCTCGCGAGAGCACGGTCAGCGCTAGCGCCGAGGCAAGGCTGCTCGCCTGCGCTGCCATGATCATCACTGCTGTCAGGAAATGCGGGTGGCCCGCCGGTTGCAGCCAAAGTGCAAGGCCGTACGCCACCGCCGGCGCCACGCAGTAGGTTGAGAAAAGGACCAGCGAGATCGCGCCGATATTGGCTGCCTGCCGGTGTAGCTTACCGGTGTCCAGCGTGAAACCGGAGATGCCCATCATCATCCCGACCAGCACTGGCGTCATCCAACCGGCGTCCTTGATGGCTTGACCGCCTTCCGGCAGCCAAAGTCCCGCCGGGATCATCATCAGGAGCATCGCAAGAAACCAGTAGCGGCTTACAAAGGTTCGCCCCTGTTTCGCCGCTGAGTTTGACTGTTCCATACAACCGCTCACAAGGCAGCTTAGTATGGATGCCGGTTCCCCGTCGTCCAAACCAATTTTCATTCACAGGGCGGCCAACAAAAAACTTGCACGCCGCCTGTTACATGACTACAAAATGCCGCTCTCGGCGCATCGACGCCGGCGGTTTTGCCTCGGTAGCTCAATGGTAGAGCAGTTGACTCTTAATCAATTGGTTGAAGGTTCGAGTCCTTCCCGGGGTACCATTTTTCCTTGTGTTTCAACGCCTAAAAAGCCGTTTGGATGTGTGGGAGTTTACT